>OLJB01000033.1_pt1 | contig 92777 bp, 81 predicted proteins | sample 1601391 | NCBI WGS metagenome assembly OLJB01 (sample SAMN01915215, study PRJEB22387) | human gut metagenome | isolation source: stool | host: Homo sapiens | place: USA | reverse complement strand
GCAAAACCGAACTCTCCCGGCAGTTATTTCGCCATAGTGTCGAAAGAGACTTCCTTATTGATCGCGGGCGAAACTTTCGAGTTCAATGCGACTATGACCGTCGATCCGTCGAACTATACCCTCTCGACTTACACCGACTGGAACCGCGACGGTGTATTCGAAAAGGAATCACGACCCGCCCAAGTAGCAGCCTCCACCAAAAGTTTCGTACAGACCATAGAGATACCCGAAAACGCAGAACTCGGAAAAACTCGCATACGCATAAGAATCGAATCGACAACCCCCTCCTCGGCCGATGCCTCGATTAGCGGACGGGTATATGATTTCGTAGTGTATGTTTTGGAAGCATCGGATAGAACCGACCGCTTTATAAGCGTATCTTCGAACAACGACGAACTGGGAACTGCCATTATCGAAACACCGGCAAACGACGCCGGCCGTTACGAAATAGGGACACAAGTCACCGTAAAAGCTATTATCAATGAAAATTCGGAGTCTGCCATAGAATTCAAAGGTTGGCAAGAGGGAAACGAAATCGTGAGTGAAGAATCGGTCTACACATTTACCGTAACGAAAAGTACGAGCCTGATAGCCGTATTCGAAGCCGCTGTTCCCGTATTAGCCACCCCCGAAATAAGCACGGCCGAAGACCCGATTTGGTATCAAATCATGAATGCTCACACCGACGCCAACCGAAAAGAGAGATATATCGCCTATGATACGAACACAGGTGGGGATTATTCCACCGCACTGAGGGTGGAAAAACCGGCGAACCAAACAGACAAATTTCTCTGGCGGTTGGAAGATGCCGGAAATAATCGGGTATATATCGTAAACAAAGGGACGAACTTGCAAATATCCGGGTCGAAAGTCTTAGAAAAAGAATATTTTACCGCTTCTACTCTCGGGAGTCAATTCACAATCGAATCCAGCGGTCATGAAAACGGGAGCTACTCTATCAAGTACGAAGGCGACAATTCCTATCTGTTAAACGCCCAAGACGGTACATGGGGAGTCGTTCTATACAACGCCGGTATAGGAACAGGTTCGGGGTGGTATTTTTATCGAGTGCCTTTAAAAACCCCCACAGGAATTGAAAACGGAGACAGAAGCGTAGCACCCAAAGCCCACCTCTACGACGGACGACTGAGCATAACCGGACTGGACGGACGCAACACGATCAAAGCAGTGAGCCTCTCCGGCCAACTGTTAGGAAATTACTTTTCTGCCGATACCGTCTTCGAAGGGGAATTGAAATATCCCGAAAGATTTATCGTCTTAGTCATCGAACCGGAAAACGGGAAAACGACCACACTCAAACTTCTCGATAGCAAACTTTAAACACCTTTATAAAACGTATGAATACCAATAAATTTATATACCCTGCAAGCAGCCTGCTCCTTACTTCGGGTTTGTGCTTCGCCCAAGAAAGAGATGCTGTCGCCACAACAGAACGCCCCAATGTCATTTACTTGCTTTGCGACGACATGGGATACAGCGATATAGAGGCCTACGGCCAACAAATGATATCGACTCCCAATCTGAACAGGCTCGTAAATAAAGGCATGAGTTTCACTCAATTTTATGCAAGTACAGCCGTAAGCGCTCCATCAAGAGCTTCGTTGATGACCGGGCAACACACCGGACATACCAAAATACGGGGAAATAAAGAAATACAACCCGAAGGACAAGAGCCTCTCGATCCGAACGTAGAAACGTTGGGACATCTGTTTCAACAAAACGGATATGTGACAGGTTGTTTCGGTAAATGGGGTATGGGTTATCCCGGTTCGGGCGGAGAAGCTAACAAGATGGGATTCGACGTATTTTACGGATACAACTGTCAGCGTAAAGCGCACTCTTACTACCCGGAGTATTTGTGGAACAACCAAGAAAAAGAGTATCAAAACGGACGTTATTCGCAAGATGCCATACACGAACATGCGATGAAATTCATCGAAGACAACAAGGACAAGGCATTTTTCGGTTATTTCACATATACGATTCCCCATGCCGAACTGTGCCAACCGCAAGACAGTATCGTCGATATGTATAAAGGTAAATTTCAAGAGCCCCACCCGTGGTACGACAATGGAGATTATGGCACAGCAACTAATCCCCGCGCACAATTTGCGGCTATGATTACCCGATTGGACACGTATGTGGGACAAATCATCGATAAACTGGAAGAGCTGGGTATCGCCGAAAAGACTTTATTTATATTCACGAGCGATAACGGCCCTCATAACGAGGGAGGAGCAGATCCGACTTTCTTCAACACAGAGGAACGACTGAGAGGATTGAAACGAGCTTTGTACGAGGGCGGTATGCGCGTGCCTTATATCGCCTATTGGCCGGGGACTATCGAGGCCGGCTCTATAAGCGACTTGATGGCAGCCGGCTGGGATATGATGCCTACTTTCGTAGAATTGTTGGGTGAAGATACGGATTGGCGCGAAGAGGCGATGGACGGATTGTCCATACTCCCTACTCTGACCGGAAAGGGAGAACAACGGCAACATGACTTCTTGTATTGGGAGTTTCACGAGGAAAACGGTCGCCAAGCCGTAAGAGCCGGAGATTGGAAACTGATTCGACAAAATATCAAAAACGGAAACCCGACTCATGAGTTGTACAACATTGCCGAAGACCCGCATGAAGACAATAATTTAGCTAATACTTATCCCGACAAAGTGGAAGAGTTGAAAGTCATTATGGATCGGGAGCATATACACTCCGACATATTTAACTTCGGACGTTGATTTACCGGTTCCCGTATAATATAAAGATAAAAATAGCGGCTTCTCGCAAAAAGCCGCTATTTTTATAACAGGATCCCACAGGTTCGACAACGCTGTTTATTCGATATTTTTATTCAGTTTATTCCATTCCGAAACCGGGGGAATGATTCCCATCGCTATCACCTCATCACGCAAATCGCACAAATGCTTATAACTGCGCTCCAATTCTTTATCTTCTTCCGGCGTACCATACACCGGGTTATAATGTACTCCCGAACGATCGAGAATCGTCTCCATCGCCATAAGTATGTGGTTGAATTTCCCGTCAGACAAATAAACACCTGCCGGCCACGTGAAAGGATTTCCACCCATTGCCGCAGCAATCATCTCGATAGAAAGATAGGCCGGGCTCTGAAAAGAAGAGCGTCCTCGCAAATCGATAATGTGTTTGCCTCCTTGAACGACTTGCTGGCGTATCTTCTCCCAGTCTTCGGCCGGTAATTTTTCCGTTCCGATAAGCTCGGCGAGCGGAGTTCCTTTTACTTTTGTCGTCGAAGCAAAAACCGCCATTTGCTCGCCATGCCCTCCATAGGTACGGCAATTTTCGATTTCATCGGCTACCGCATGGAAATATTTTGCCAACTCGCTCCGCAAACGCGTACTATCGAGCGCCGCAAGCGTGGATACCTGAGACGGTTTCAAACCCGAATAAAGCAATACGATCAACCCCGTAATATCGGCCGGATTGAAAACGACGACCACATGTTTCACATCGGGACAATAGCTGCGTATATCCTTACCGAATTGAGCGGCAATTTCGGCATTTCCTTTCAATAAATCCTCTCTTGTCATTCCTGCTTTGCGAGCAGCCCCTCCGGAAGATACGATATACGAAGCTCCCGTAAGAGCTTCTTTCACATCGCTCGTGAAGGTTATATCTACCCCTTTAAATGCACAATGACGTAATTCCTCGGCAACACCTTCCAAAGCCGGAGCATAAGGGTCATACAAACATAAATGGGGAGTCAAACGCATCATCAATGCAGTCTGTGCCATATTCGAACCGATCATACCGGCAGCACCCACGATCGTGAGTTTTTCATTCGTCAAAAATTCCATATTCGTTATATTTAAATGATGAGTTTTCTTTATTCCGTTACAAATATAACAAGCGAAACCTGATTTTGATTATCATTCTTTTTTACCATTCATAACAAAAGGTTATCGGCATAAACAGCCCTGCGGTTAAAACCGGACACAATACATTCATTATAAGATATATACATATTAAATCACAATCATTTTATCCGTCACGCGACCCATATAATTTTCTGCCGAGAGGTTTGGAAAATCGACTGTATTTTCCTATATTCGCATATCGTTATCTCGAATACGCGATTGAAGATATCATAATAAAAGAATACCATGACTTATTACAGCGAAACACCGAGAGAGGGTATCAGCCTCCCGGACGGTACATTCAAAGGAGTTCTCAAAGATGGCAAACCCAGTTGGGGCACACTTACCGACCTCTGCGGGATTATATACGAAGGAGAATTTCAAGACGGAAAAATACAAGGCAAAGGTATAATGACATTCCCGGAAGGACAACGATATGAAGGAGATTTCGTCAATGAAAAGTTCGAGGGATCCGGTATGTATACTTGGCCAAACGGAAACCGATACGAGGGCCAATTTGCAAACGGCAAATTCGAAGGTCGCGGTATCTACACGTGGGCAAACGGAGAACGCTACGAAGGTGATTTCGTAAACGGGGAACAACATGGGAAAGGCGTTTTTACATGGTCGGACGGCAGTTGTTACGAAGGAGATTACGATCACGGGAAACAGACCGGGAAAGGGATCTATACCCAGAGAGACGGAGAATATTACAGAGGAGACTTTGTCGACGGCTTACCCTCTGGAAGAGGTTTCTTTTTCTGGGCCGACGGAGATCGCTATGAAGGAGATTTTATCGAAGGAAAACGTACCGGAAAAGGTGTTTTCATTCACAAAGGCGGGGACTGTTACTACGGCGATTCCGTAGAAGGGATAAGTCATGGAAAAGGAATCTATATATGGACTGACGGAGAGCGATACGAAGGCGACTTCGTAAACGGGCAACTTACCGGAAAGGGTGTATTCTTCTACAAAAACGGAGAACGATACGAAGGTGATTTCGTCAACGGCTGTAAAGAAGGCTATGGAACCATGTATTACCCGGACGGTCGATATGACACCGGTCGATGGCATGACGACAACTTCATGGGATAAAAACAGAACCCAAGAACTTGTTTTAGTTACCCGCCTTGCTCTCCGCAGAATACCCGAATCTTTCAAAAACATGAATAATTTAATACACTTTTTTTACTCGGTTTGCTAAATAATCTGTACTTTTGTACAAAAATTAGGAAATGGGAAAAGAAACATCTGAAAGAATACAGACTTCTGTGCTCAATGCAGCAGAGAAAAAAGTTTTGGTTTGGCTGGCTCAACGACAACCGGCATGGGTTACTTCGGACTTCCTCACATACACCGGCGTAGTAGGAGCTCTCGTATGCGCAGTGGGATTCGTATTGGCTCATATAGATAAAAACTACCTGTGGATTTCTTCTCTCGGGTTGGTAATTAACTGGTATGGCGACAGCCTCGACGGTACTCTTGCCAGAGTAAGGAATGCGCAAAGACCCGTTTATGGATTTTTTATCGACCATACGCTCGATGCCGTCACCATTTGTATCATGTGTATCGGAGCCGGTCTTTCGCCCATGTTCAGGCTCGATGTAGCGATGCTGGTATTAGTGGGTTATTTGGTTCTTTCTATTTATACGTATATCTCGACAATCCTAAGCGGTAAGTTCCTGCTCACTTACGGCAGCCTCGGGCCAACTGAATTCCGATTGATCGTTATTCTCATCAACACGGTGTTCATGTATACTTCCCTCTCGGAAATAAAGTGGACCATCGAAGGGCAAACATTGGGCATATTCGATGTAGCCGGATTGTTCATTGCCTGCTTCTTGTTCGTGGCATGGTTGGTTCAATTCATCACCGACCGTCGCGTTTTGTCCAAACAAGATCCATTGAAACCCTATTCTCCTAAAAAATAATAAAAAGATACGGTGTTAAAGCTGCGTATTTACCTACAATTCGTAGTCAGTCGGCTATTGGGCACAGGTGTCGATACCTTGATACTGTGGATATGCTCGACTTTTATATTCAGCAGCTACTGGGAGGTATATGTCCTTTCCCCTATCATCAGTTTTGAATTTGCCGTATTGAGCAATTTCCTATGTTCTTATTTTTGGATATGGAAAAGTAGAATCGGCCGTCGTTCGACGTCTGATTTCTGTATTCGTTTTCTCATGTTCAATCTTTCATCGGGAGCCGGCTTCTTAATGAAAATGTTTTTTCTACTCATTTTCCAAAAGATATTCGGCTGGGACGTTATCTATTGTAATCTTGCCGCCCTGCTTATTTCGGGATTGTTCAACTATTTCGTAGCGGATATGCTGGTATTCAAATCACGCAAACGGGTGAAAGTCGAAAGTTTCGACAGCAACGATTGCTGAATAAGCACCCTACATAAACCCATAAAGCTCTTCCTTTTCGGTGAATTAAGCCTAAATCTCTCTACAAAATTCGCCTCCAAAAAGAATCTTATTTCTATTTCAAGCCCGTCTCGACTTGTTGCTAAGCAGGGGGAGCTTTTGTATATTTATTTCTCCCTCGTCCTGTGGTACACTCCACCTCATTTATGATAAACAAAAGGTGGACGAGACTTAACTCCACTGCCGGTATTTTCCAACCTCTCCGCCCTTCGTACATCTACCCTATCGTACATACATGCGCAGAAGAGGGAGACACATTTCCTATTTCGTTACAGTCCAACGAGGTTTTTATACAACAAGACAAAACATTCTAACCTTCTCCCCTGTGTTTTTGCAACGCAAAAACACCCCGTAATACTACGGGACACAGCAGGGAGGAGGGTAAATAACCCTCTATTCATTGCAGAGAAGTGCACCTATATCGCTTTGCGACACCCCGTAATGCCACGGGACACGGCAGCGGAGGAGTGTGAAATTTTAGTAGATGGGATAGGGAGAGAATTAATAAAGTCGTATAAAAACGAAAGGGAAGCAAAAAATTTGCTTCCCTTTCGAGTGATTGAGTTGGGATTCGAACCCAAGACCCACAGCTTAGAAGGCTGTTGCTCTATCCAGCTGAGCTACCGGACCATAGTCATTCGGATGGGCTCGCACGTTTTGGTACGCTTTTGGGTACGATACGTCGCCTGTTTCCCGAATGCGGCTGCAAAGATAGAAAAATATTTTATTTCAAAAACATTTTGTACGACTGTTCTTTCGGATTCGCCTGTGCGATTTTAGATTATCGGGTCTTCATAGCCTGCGGATACTCATGTGGAAGGTGTAGATGCTTGCGGAGTTAAGGACGGAGAGGTTAAAGGTGCCGTGCTGCAGTCAAATGCAAGTCAGGACTGGCGGGAATTTGTCTTCAAACTTTCCTCAAACTTGCGCTCCACTTTTGCCGGAACAAAAGGAAGCGGGCCATGACACGATTCGTATTTTCTTTCTTATTGTATCTTGTTTCTCTGTGCGCATATGGACAGATATCAGGCAGGTCATTGTCTGATTATATTGAATCAGCCAAACAGCACAGCCCGCTGCTAAATGACTACCGTAATCAGATACAAACCGGGCGATTCGGGTTACAGCGGCTGAAAGCAATGTACAGGCGTTCCCGTCTGGAATTGAGCGGAGACTGGCTGTTTGTCCCCGTTGTCTCGAAAGACGGCGGAGGGGTGTCGTTCATGTGGAATGCGCAGGATGCCGCGGATTATTATGGATATGACCTCGGGGAGAGCAGCGGGCATCTTCATGCAGGAGTGACGTGGACGCAGCCGCTTTTGGGCAATTCGTCCTATAAGGTGGCTCGGGACCAGTATGAGGCTGATGCCCGGATATTGTACGCCGTCTGGCGGAAAGCGGCATTGTCAGGCAGTCGGACCTCCATCTGCTGGAGGTGGAGCTGGCCGCCAATGAGGAGCAGCGTCTTTCCCTGCAGCAGTCTTACCGGAGCCATCTGGCGGCTCTGAATCTGATGTGCGGGATAGCCGATACGTCAGCGGCCGTCATAACTGACGTGAATATCAACCTGACAGCTCCGGTCGCCGGGGATGAGAGCATTTTTATGGAAAAGTACCGCCTCGACAGTCTGGGCGCGGAAATATCGTTGCGTTCTTTCAACCTGCAGTACAGGCCGCGTCTGGACCTGTTTGTGGACGGGGGAATGCAGACGGGCAGTTTCACGCAATGGTACAGGCGCAGGCTGGCGACTATCTGACAGAAGGCACGACGCTCTGCACACTGGCCGATGCCGAAAGCCTTGTGTTTGAAATAAACGTGCCTTATGAGCAGCGGAAGTATGCGCGGAGCGGAAGCCGCTGCACGCTGGAACTGCCCGACGGGACACGCCTCCGGGCTACGGTGCAGGCTCCGCTGGCCACGATGGATGAGGTCTCGCAGTCGGAAAAGGTCATTGCCACTGCCGCGGATGCCCCCTTCTTGCCCGAAGGGATGAACGTGAAAGCCGTCTTTACCTCGGCAACCCCGACAGAAGCGGTCTTGCTCCTCCCCAAATCCGCCGTGCCCACGCCGTTTGTCCTCTGACCGCCGTGCAGAGCGAATATTCCCTGTGGTACCGCAAGCCGGAAGCCGAACTGTTGCCCACATTAGAAGAACTTGGTATCGGCTTCGTCCCCTTCAGTCCGCTTGGCAAGGCGATGCTGACCGGCCGCTTCAACCGCGAGACAACCTTCGACAAGACCGACTTCCGTTCCGCCATTCCCCGCTTCCAGGGCGAGAACCTGAAGCACAACATGGAATTGGTGGACTACGTGGAGGCTCTGGCGAAAAAGAAAGAGACCACTCCGGCGCGCATCGCTATCGGCTGGCTGCTGGCGCAGAAGCCGTGGATTGTTCCCATTCCCGGAACGAAACGCATCAGCCGCATCGAGGAAAACATCGGCGGGGCGGACATCAGCTTCACGGCGGAAGAACTTGCCGATATCCGTAATCACTTGGACGGCATCGAAATCCTGGGCGGACGCTACCCCGAAGATCAGGAGAAAATGACCGGACTTTAAAAAAGTGCTTTATCAGCAATAATCAGAAGAATGATGAATATGAATCGATTGATAATTGTGCCGGTATTGTTGCTGGCAGGAATCATGCCGGCAAAGGCACAGAACAGCGGAACAATGGATAGAATAGAAACGTGCAAGGAAAATTACCGTACCCTTTTCGACGGTGAGGCCCTGACCGGGCAGGGCACGGACCCGGAGATGATGGACATCCTGCAGAAGTTCATCTTCGGCGAAGTGTTTACTACGGGCAACCTGAGCCTGAAACAGCGTGAAATGATTACCTGTGTCACCCTTGCCACCATGCAGACGCTTCCGCAACTGAAGGCCCATGCGGGAGCCGCTTTGAATGTGGGTGTCACTCCCGTGGAACTGCGGGAAGCGATGTATATGACTGCACCGTTCATAGGTTTCCCGAAGGTGCTCAATGCGGTCGGAACGGTGAACGAGATATTCAAGGAGCGCGGCATTTCTCTGCCCTTGGAGGAACAGGGAACCGTGACGGAGAAGACACGTCACGAGGCCGGAAAGACAATACAGGACAGTCTGTATCCCGGTGGTATATCTTCGGTTATGGAAGGTCTGCCAGGAGACGCGGTCATCCAGTGCCTTCCATATATCGGCTTCCTTGCCGCCATCAAGGCATTGCGCATCATCAAACAGGAATGTTCGTGCCCCTCTTTCTACGGTGCCGTATCTGCTCCTGCCGGAAACCAGGTGGTCCGTCTGTCTGAATAGCAGCCATTCCGTCTTGTCTGGATACTTGCGGCGTCTTGGCTTTGCGATAAAATTTTATAATTTTGCATCAGTACAGAAGATATGTGTATATGAGTGTAAGAAGAATTTTGCGGATGGTATCCATTATGGCTGGTGTGTGCTGTGTGCCGTCAGAGGCAGGAGCGCAGTTGCTATGGAAGATAACAGGCGACGGTGTGGAAGGAGTGTCGTGGCTGCTCGGGACGCATCATGCGGCACCTAAGGCTGTGCTTGACAGTATAGACGGTTTCAGGGACGCATTCGGAAAGGTAGATGTGGTCTATGGTGAGGTAGTGGCTGACAGTGCCTCTTCTCCCCGGATACAAAACATGATGATGAAGGCCATGAGGCTGCCGGAAGGAATTACTCTGGGCAGTCTGTATTCTGAGGATGAAATGGAGACAGTCGGCTCATTCGTCGAATCGGTCATGGGTACAGGGCTGGAGTCTCTTGGAGACATGACTCCGGCTGCCATAGGTACTCTTATGACGCAGATGGCTTTGGTCAAGTCAGACCCTTCGTTTATGACGGAGGGCGGTCTGGATATGGTGATACAGCGGATGGCGATGGAGAATGGCAAACGGACAGCGGGACTGGAAACTTATGAGGAACAAGTAGAATTGCTTTATAACCAGCCTCTTGATGAACAGGCTGAGGCTCTGCTGGAGATGGCTGGGGAAGGAGAGGAGGCGATGCTTGCCTTATTGGATGAGATGAACGAAGCCTATCGTAACCAGAATATAGAGTACCTGAACAGTCTTGTAATGGAGGACATGACGGAAGATGAAGTGAGGCTGATGCTGCATGAACGGAATCAGAAATGGATCCCCATAATGCTGGATGCCATGCGTGACACTTCTGCCCTTTTTGCAGTAGGTGCAGGACATCTGCTTGGAGATTATGGACTTATACGGTTGCTGCAGACTTACGGCTGTACTGTGGAACCTGTCGTGGACAGATTATGAAAGCTTATACGTATCTTGGACAAGGAAAGGCTGCGCTGCTCGACAGGCCGGTGCCGCAGCTGCAGGGGCCGCGCGACGCCCTGGTGCGGGTGACTCTCGGGAGCATCTGCACAAGTGACCTGCATATCCTGCACGGGAGCGTGCCCAGGGCTGTGCCCGGCATCACCCTCGGACATGAGATGGTGGGGGTGGTGGAGGCCGTAGGCTCCGCAGTGGGTTCTGTGCGGCCTGGCGACCGGGTGGCGGTCAACGTCGAGACATTCTGCGGAGAATGTTTCTTCTGCCGCCACGGGTATGTGAACAACTGCAGCGACCCGCTCGGAGGCTGGGCTCTCGGCTGCCGAATTGACGGAGGGCAGGCCGAGTATGTCCGGGTGCATTATGCGGATCAGGGACTGACCCATATTCCGGACGGGGTGAGCGACTCTCAGGCACTTTTTACCGGCGACCTCCTTGCCACCGGATTCTGGGCGGCCCGCATTGCGGAAATAACCTCCGGCGAAGACACCGTCCTGATCATCGGGGCCGGTCCTACCGGTATCTGCACCCTGCTCTGCGCGATGCTGCGCAGGCCCCGCCGCATCATCGTGTGCGAGAAATCCCCCGAGCGCAGGCATTTTGTCCTGGAGCATTATCCCGAAGTAACGGTAACGGATCCGGAGCATTGTCTGCAGACGGTCCGGAGTCTGAGCACCCATGGAGGAGCCGATGCCGTCCTGGAAGTGGCCGGTACGGAGGAAACTTTCCGCATGGCCTGGGAGTGTGCCCGTCCCAATGCCGTAGTGACCATTGTCGCCATGTATGACCGTCCCCAAGTCCTTCCACTGCCCGACATGTACGGCAAGAACCTGATATTCAAGACAGGCGGGGTGGACGGCTGCGACTGCCCCGAGATACTCCGTCTCATAGCCGAGGGCCGTATCGATGCCACGCCCCTCATCACCCACCGTTTCCCGCTCAGCCGCATAGAGGAGGCCTACAGCCTGTTCGCCTCGCATTCGGACGGGGTCATCAAGGTTGCAGTCGAGCCGTAGCTTATTATGGCACAGTTGTTTTCAATGTGCCTTGAGAAAGGCGTCTATGGCCGTGAAGTAATCTTCGGTATGGGTGAATGCGGCCTGCAGGTGCCGGCAGTCGAATTCCTTGAGGGTGACACGGGTATCGGTGGTCAGGGGCAGGAGCAGACGCAGGGGGCTGACGGTGTCCCCGGTGGCATGGATCAGCAGCATGGGCAGGGAGACATCCTTGGAATTGAAGCCGGGAGAAAGCAGCTGCGGTGCGGAGGGGAGGCGTACTGACTTGCCGCTGTCCTCGTTCAGGATTCTTACTGTCTCGGACGGATCGGTGATGAATCCGTCCATAATGCAGCTCCTGATGAGAGATTTGTTCCCAGGGTACTGCCGCAGATGCTCTCCGGCTATGATTGTTCCCATAGAGAGTGCCAGGACATCCACCGGTCTGTCGCGGACAGTGGCGACATGACCGAGTACCGCTCCGAAGTCCAGCAAATACTCGCTATGGTAGAGCAGGTCCTTGTCCGTTGCGAAATCCTGACTGTTTCCGAAGCCCCTCCAGTCGAACATCCAGACATCGTACCCGAGCAGATTCAGAGTGGCCCCGACACTCAGCCATTGTCCCATATTGCCTGCATCTGCGTAAGCTATCAGCACCGACCTGTCATTCCCCTCCTTTCCCGGCAGGTTCCAGATATGGATCCTGTACCCGTCCGAAGTCATGACCGAATCCTCGGTGTACTCCAGTCCCAGGTCCTTAGGGGTGTAGGTGTATTCTTTCAATGGATTGATGGCGTATGCGCCGGCCGTGAGGCAGCACAGAACGAAGAGTGAGGCGAGTGTGCGGAGTGTCGTTTTCATCATTTGATCCTAGTTGCTTGTCAGTGACTGTATTGTGAGTGGAATAAGATTGTTGACCATGTGTATCGCGATTGCGGCGAATATGCCGTGATGGAGTCGTGCGTAACCTAATACCAGTGCTCCGGGAATTTTGAAAGCTTCCCTCAGGATAATCCGCATCCATCCTGTAGCTGTCAGGGTGGTGACACTGTAGTTTATCAGGTGCGTGAAGGAGAACAGAACAGCTATGAGCCAGAACCATGTGCGGAATGGCATTTTCTGTATCCATTTATATCCCGCATTCCAGAAAAGCAATGCTGTCCCTGTGCAGACTGCAGCCCGGTGCCATGTAACGCTGTAGACTGGCATTGAGAATATTCCGGCAGAGAGTATGAATGCAATGGTGGTTGCGGAGATAGTGATGAGGATGCGTCTCCGTCTCAGCGGAAGCCTGAAAGCGGTTTCTTCCAGCAACGGAGGGCATAGCAGGATGAACCATAGAGGGAATGCAGAGCTTGCGTCGCTGATGTTGTTCTTGGGGAATGGGGCATCAAACAATGCTCTGTCAATGAATCCGGCATAGGAAAAGTTAAAGAAATATTGTATGATGAGATACCAAGAGGAGAGTCATGAGGATACTCCTTATATTCAGGTCAATAAAGCAGTCTTCCACGGGATGGCTGACGAATTGCAGGATATCCCTCAGTCTGCCTGTTTTTCTCCAGTCCAACAGGACGAAACCGGTTAGGCCAGCGACTGATATGATGACGGTTATGATAAACCAATGGTATGGAAAGGGCTGCATTACGTATAATTTTACATTGTAAATATAGGAAAAATGCTCTACTGCAAGCAAAGTGATTTTATTTTATTGCAAATGCAATTATTGTATTTGCAATAAAATATGGTGAAGATGGACGAAACAATGCATATGTTCTTCTTATTTCAGAAAGCCTGTCAATGAACTTTTTCTGCTGGATTGAGATTGTCGGGTGAAAAGTGTAGTTTGTCAGGTTCTGCAAGTTTCAAAAATTTGTTTGAAAATTTGGAAATATGTAAATAGTACTTTACTTTTGTGCAAGTAAAATTTACATAAAACAAATATGGTATGAAAACAAAGCATTATCTTCTTCCACACAGGTGGCAGACGGCAGGATGGATACTCCTGGCTGTTGTCTTTGTAGTGGTGAATCTATTGTTCGGATTTGATGTCTGGAGTGTTATGGATGAAGCGGCTTTCAAGCTGCTGATTGCTGGGGTGTATGTCATAATCGGCGTCTCATTGCTGATGATAGCCTTTTCGGAAGAGAGGCAGGAGGACGAGTTTATCAGGTCTCTGCGCGGGCGGTCTCTTGTGGCGGCGGCCTGCGTGGCATTTGTGCTGTCCGTCATATGGTTCTGCGTGAGCAGTATAAACCTTATGTATTTCCCCATGCACGAGGCTGATGATACGAAACGGTGGGTATTCTACATGGTGGACAATTATCTGTCAGTCCTCCCTATGTTCTTCCTCTACATCGTCATCTTCAAGGTGAGCCTGTGGATTAATAGACGGAGGTGCCGCCATGAAGAATAACATCCGCGTCGAAAGGGCCGTCCTGCGCATATCGCAGCAGCAGTTGGCCGATGCCGTCGGAGTCTCCCGCCAGACCATCTACGCCATTGAGAACGGCCGTTTCATTCCCTCTACAGAGTTGGCCCTCAGGCTTTCAGCCTATTTCGGTAAGACGGTGAACGAGCTTTTTCAGTTGGATTGAATGCGGTTCTGACGAAAAGTCCCAAAGCTATGGTAAAATGCGCTATGATGTTGAGCTTTAAACAGAAATTGTGTCTGACAGCACTGTATGCCAAGAGTTTCCTGACGGTGTCAGGAATAGTGAGCCTGTCTTCGTTCATTGCTGTGGCTGCTATGGATGCGGACAAGTCCGAGACAGTCTCGGTGGCCGCGATGCTGTCGTTGGTGAAACTGTTTCTGACAGGGGTCCTGGTGCTGCTGAAGAGGTTGGAACGCAGCGGAAGCGACCGCGGGTTTTTCTATATCAATCTCGGACTTTATCCGTCCCGGATGATGGTAGCGGCAGCGCTTCTTGATCTTGCGGTCTATGCTGTGGTGCTCACCCTGATAATCGTGATTAAAAATGCCTTGCTGTACTGAGACGCATAAGATGAATACGCACACGCTGCTTGCCGACAGCATAACCCTTTCTTTCGGGAGGAAGAATATCCTGAACGGAGCCTGGTTGCGTTCGGAGACGGGCCGGGTCACGGGGCTGCTTGGGCGCAACGGCAGCGGCAAGTCCTCCATGTTCCGGGCCGTGATGGGGCAGCTGAAGGCCCAGAACTGCTTTGTGCGGATAGATGATGAGGCAATTCCGGGCTCAGGCTGCGGTGGCAGGATGTCATGGATGTTCGGACACGTTGCCGGAGACATCTTCCGGAAAGGTTGCGTGTCCCGCTATGTCAAATACCTTCCGCAAGGCAGTTTCCTGCCGCCGAAGATGACTCTGGGTCGGATATTTGAATATTTCGCAATGGATTACGTGGAGTTTGTCGAGGAATTCCCGAAATTCGGGCAATACAGGGACACACCGGTTAATGCTCTGTCTTCAGGGGAGGTGCGGATTGCCGAGATATGGCTGGTGCTGTGTTCTCCGGCTCCGTTCTGCATCCTAGATGAGCCGTTTTCCTTTCTGGCACCTGTGGCAGTGGAGCGGATACAGGCACTGATCCGCCGTCAGAAACCCTTGAAAGGCATCATTCTCTCCGACCACAACTACAACGCGCTTCTCGAAGTGGCCGACGAGGTCCTCCTGCTCTCAGACGGCTATGTCCATCTTGTCCGCGACCGCAGCGACCTGGTGCGGTATGGCTACTGCCGGCAGTAATTGCAACAACCTTAATAATCTTCCGTGACAGATTCTACATCTTTCCGCAACGGCAGTGTTTTCAGCGATTCGGTGCCGTTGCGGCAGGTCTGTCTAGCAGTCGCCCTTTCGACAGACCTCTCTGGAACGGATTCCTCATCCGGTTCTTTTCCACACTGGCAGCATATTCCGTGATTCGGTGCCATTGCGGCAAGCGGTCGTGCCAGGTTTGCTGTCGTTGTTTTTGCATTGTCCAGCATGCTGTCCTAGCGTATTGCATTTATTGTCAGCTATTTAAATTTAAGCAGTTTGCTGGACCCCGTGCATTTTGCCGCAAAACCGCCATTTTATCCCCAGTCCAACAGTTGCCGGTTTTTAAGAAAGCTGGTTATCAGGTGTTTCTCAAAGCTTCAACTGCTGGACCTCTCCATAAGTCTCAGAAGTCTGCTGGCCTACTTGGCCGATTCCGCCTGAAATATGCCTCCGAGGTATCTGCAGTGGGGCTCTGGAATATAGTCAGCGCATATTCTATCTGTGTATCGGTTCCGGAAGCCAAGTCTTCTGTTTTTTGGGGGACAAAGTGGTCAATCCGTACTCCATTGCGCTGGCATTGGCTTCCGTCCGGATATTCGATTCCTGCGCCGCCGGTCTGGAAGACAAAGTCTCCCGGCAGGGAAAGCTGTACGACATTGCCGTCCGCTCCGGCTGTCGTGCTGCCGACCACCGTCACTTGCGGTGAGCACTGCATCTGCATTGCGAGGTATTCGGACGCGCTTTGGGTCCTGCTGTCTACCAGAAGTACGATTCTTCTGTCCGGACTGAAATTGTGTCCGCGTCCGGTAAAGTCGGATATCCTTCGGGTGAATGAGCCGGGCTTTAGAAAATCCGGTGTGACAGCAAGTGCGACAGGACTGGTGGAGGGCATGAGGGACATCAGCCACATCTGTACCATATTCATAGGATAGTTGCGCAGGTCTACTATCAGCCGGCGGTACTCCAGGCATTTTCGGAAATCATGCGCCGATATGTCTTCGGCATGGATGTATGCGACTGAGTCACCGATGACATCAAAAGGCGAAAGTTCCTTTCCTCTGAACCATGTCAGGGTTGATTGTCTTATTCCACTGGAGTATAACGCTCTCCTGAATTTTTTGAAAGGCATCATCTCAGGCTTGAGCGTCAAGGTGTTTTCGTCCCTGATCACGGTATAGCTTGCGCTGTCCCCGGCTGAGAATGATATGGACAAGGCTGTCTCTCTTTGGATACTGCCGGGATTGGAGGAGGGTATGACATGACTGTTTTTTTCTATCAAGGACTCTACGGGCTTTCCGTTGACTGCAATGACGGCATCTCCTCGATGCAGGTCGCAGGTGTCTGAGCGGCATGTCCATGTTACAATGTATTTCCCGTCGGCATATAGCGTGGAGATAAACGGAGCGGCATACCTCATATCTTCGGGAATAGCAGCCAGTCTTATCAGTTGCCGTAGGAACCCGCCCGGCATGTATGCTGCAAAGGAATGTGAGTCATCGGTATATACTGCCATGGCTCTGAGGACATTCCCGTAGCTATCCCTGTCAGATGCCTGCACCACTGCCGGTACCGCATACATGAGAGCCTCTTCCCATGGACGGTCGGCCAGTTGCCGGTAGGGATTGAAATACTGCACGTAGTTCCAGATGCGGAAGACAGACAGCAGTTTCAGGCCTGCGTCATCAAAGGACATACGTGGGTAGCTCCTCTCATTGCGGTCTTCTATGGTCTGAATATACGGGACCTGATACAGATACCGGCTCCAAGGGCTGCGTCCGGCAGCCGCTGTTATTCTCAGGATAGCGGAAAGTTCCCGGCCCAGTGCATATTCGTCGAATATCCATTTGAGAGCATCACAGGAAGATATCCACGCTGTGTCCTCAGATGTCTGTATGTCACCGAGACTGCGGCACCATTCTGCCAGAATACTGTTCCTCTCGGCCGGAGCAGCATTGCAGACTGTCGGAATCATCCGGAATAATTCTGAATCCCAGTCTATTATCCCTTCCCTGACAGTCGGGTGAAAATATTTCAGGAAGCCCCAGACTTTCCCCAATACCGCAAGGTTTTCCACCTGCTCCGGGGAAAGTTCCGGGTCGGCAAGACAGACTCCGCTGCCTCCCGGATACGTACGGTGTGTATTTTTAGCTTTTGAGGTCATGGCCCGCACAGTTGACGGAAACGATACTGTCATTTCTCCTATATGGATGTCCCCGGTCCCTTTGATTTTAACTTCACAGTCAAATGCCGCAGCCTGCCTGCACAGCGGAGCCTCGAGCGAGAATTCCTGCCACTGACCGGGAGAGGCTGCTGACAGAACGCAGTGGAATTCCGCAATATGCTGAGAATTCTTTCGTACTGGACTCTCCCATAATCTTACCGCGATGTCCACTTCTCCATCGAGTGAGTCGATGCGGATGTGTCCGCTTACATTCATTTTCCCCTCGTGGGACTTTGCTTTTCCTGAAACAACGGCCAACGGATAGAAGCCGGACATCCTCAGAGTCGGACGGTTGTTGAATTGTACACTTGTATCCAGAGAATAGGATGCGGTATCTCTCAGCCATTCCCAGGCAGAGGGAGGGAGCGTGGATACAGGCCTGAAATCGGTTGCGCTGAAGCTTTGTCCAATGGCAGGAATGCAGCAGATGCAGAGTGAAAGCAGGCTTATGGCCGGAAGTTTCATAGGGTTTGGAGCAGGTCTTCAATTATTTTCACGGCTTCTTCATAATCATCGGTCTCGGTCAGGATGTCCGGCTGTACTCCGATTCCATGATGCCGGCTTCCGTCGAGGTTGACGGCTTTGATGGCGGTCATGCCGAAGGGAAATGCCGGGAGAATGAATGTTGTGGCGTCTCCGTTGGTTCCTGCAGTGGGCGTGCCTATGACAGTGCCGAGGCGGTATCCCTTGACGAGCATGAGCACGGTCTCGCCCCAGCTCATGGTCTCCGGGCCGCAGAGAAAGTATACCGGCAGGTCAATGCGGGGTGCGGCGAGTGTCGTGTTTATGAAGCAGTGTCCTTCTCGGCGGGTCATGAGGATGTGAATTTTAATTGGAAATGTGATGCCGGTAGTGGCTGAGGTGCTTAATGGTTATCCACGCGGTATTCGAGGATGTCGCCGGGCTGGCAGTCGAGGGCCCTGCAGATGGCTTCGAGGGTGGAGAAGCGGATGGCGCGGGCCTTGCCGGTCTTGAGAATCGAGAGGTTGGCCGGAGTGATGCCGATTCTCGCGGCCAGTTCGCCCGAGGACATCTTGCGGCGGGCGAGCATTACGTCGATGTTGACTATTATTGCCATGATGTTCGTTTTGTTTGTGGTTTTTCAGACCGAAATTGTCAGATAGTCAGCCGGTTTTCCTCAGAGACCCTAACAGCGAGGCCGTAGATGAGGGAGAAGGCGATGAGTATCAGCGGGAGGAGTAGGTCGGCATTATTGATTTGGAACAGCCTTTCCTGATGGAGCACGATACCTATGTTGGATTGGCAGATATTGTAGACGAGATTGATTGCCGCGGCTCCCATCAGAAGGAACGTATTGACTCTCGGGAACAGGACTCCGGAGCGGACAGCCAGCAGCGAGCGGATCATGAACACTGTCAGAAGAGCGTCGAATGCCAGTCCCGCTGTCAGCCAGCCCCAGAATATGAAACGCTGCAGGCCGAGAATCTCTCCGTTCCACTGGGCCCGTTCCATATTCTCCCCGTAAAGCCCGGCCATGCCGCCGCTCTGGATGATGATGTAAGCCGCGTTGATCAGGCATATCAGGCAGACCAGCACCGTTGCAGTTACCAATAGATTTCTTGTGCTTCTTTTCATGATTCGGTAAATTTTTATTGTTAATCGATATGCAAATATAGTGATTTTATCGAAAAACAATAAAAATTTGTAAAGATTATTTGCTCTGCTCTCGGCTTCTGCGTATATTCGGCTGCGCCGCATATACTGTAGCACTTCGGTAAAGTAAATAAATTTCTTTTACTCTCAGTTTCTGCGTATATTCGCAGATATAGCATAAAAGTCAGATTATGGAAAACAGCCGTGAATATTTCTTCGATCATCAGTCTTCCCGGATCGATGTCTGCCGGGAGGGCCGTGAGCCGGTCCCGGAGGCGGGATGCAGGAGCTTTATATGGGATGACAAAATAAAAGGGATTACCCTGCTGGAGGATGTGTACAGCAACGGGAACGTAAATGAGGAACGGCAGGTCAAGGTGAAAGTGGTTATTATCAAGAATGAGGACTGTGAGGCGTTTGCGGAGGCGAGAAGCAGATATTGTCAGTGGCAGGAGGGGGACGGCAATGTGCCGTCGTATATGAAGATGGACAGTGCTTCATACCGGAAAATCTTGGAAATGTACGGTGAGGCATCCCGGAAGTCGGCCGGGGAGATAGCCGGGAAAATAGTGTACAGTATGGAGATGGATTATTCCATGCCGGCAGGACGGGAAACGGATGTGCTTGCCTTGACAGTTCCCATAGACATCGAAAAGCTGGAGACGGATACAGTTTACCGGATAGGCATTATTGAAAACGGTGATCTTCCGCAGCGGTGGAATGAATGGGCGTGCTTTAACTTCTTCCGGCTTGCAATGCCGGTGGAGGAAGCCTTTGTGCCTTACTCTGCATATCTGAAAGTCAGGAAGCCGATTGGCGGAAAACTGTATTTCGACAGATCGACGGATTACCGCCATTACAGCGATTTTTTTTCGGATATTCACTTTGACCGGATATGCGGCGAGGTGGAGGTCAATCCGGTGCTGGTGTGTTTTGACCTGGAGGTAAAATGCAGCAAGAAGGATATTCCATTTTTCTCGATAGTCCTGAGATCCGCTGATGAGGTGCTGTACCGCGGAATATGCCGGTTGGCCGATGTGGAGGGGACAGACAGAATAACCGTTTTCTGCCCGCTTTCGTCAGAGAATCTGCATGTGAAGGACTATAAGGAGATTACGGCATCACTCCGTGCATTTGGCCGTGAGATGGCATCCTTCTGGTTTTTCACGGACAGGACCGAGCAGGGCAAATACATGTTCAACCTTGATAACAGAATAAACGGTAAGAAATGAAAACGGTAGAATTTTTTACAATTGCAGTTGCGGTGCTCCTGTCGGCTTCCTGCAGCAGGGGAGGTCTCGGTGAGGACGGCATGGTTACATTCGATTATTCACAGATGAAAGAGGCAGGAGATACCCTGCGGTTTTCGGATCTGGCCTCGGAGCCGGAGTTCATCGCGCTGGACAGCGATACCATAGATGCGTTTGAAGCTGCCTCGGTCCTTATTACTGAAAATTATATTGTAAAGGATGCAGAGTCAATGATGAGCAGAACTCCGGTCAGGGTGTTCGACCGGCATACCGGGAAGTTCATCTGCAACGTGGGACATCTCGGGCGCGGTCCCGGGGAGTATCTGAATTCCTTGCAGACTTTTGTGGATGAGGACGGGGGCAGGGTATGGATAATGGATGCGGCTGATCATATCAAGACCTATGACATAACGACGGGAAAATATCTCGGAGAAGTTCCTCTGGCATATGAGCTGATGGACGAGTTGGTGTCGGCTCCGGCCAGTTTTATGGTGGACGGGCGGGCCGGTACGCTGACGGTCGTGGCGATACCTTACGAGGAGGATTCCAACCCGACCATAACCTGGTGCCAGGACATGGCGGGCAATATCCTGTGGGAGATACCGGAGACCGGAAGGGAGCGCTCGCGGCATCCGTCCAACACACTTGTCAGTACGTCGTTCAATGTGGACGGTGTGCTGGATGTGTCGTTCAGCTCTCAGGGAGACTGGCCTGATACCTTGTATGTACTTGACGGAGATATGCTGCGGCCGGTATTTACGGTAAACACCAGGACATTGAAGGACGGCTCCAGCATGATGAACACGCTGTTGCCTGGCAAGGTGCTGTCCACCTTGATAGAAATGCGGGAATATATGCCGCGCATCATCATAGGGGAGCCAGTGGCAAGTGTCATTACTGACCTCAGGACAGGAGAAAGTGTAAGTTATCCTACGGAGATCATCAATGACTTTATAGGCGGATACAGCGGATATCAGGGAGACAACTCTATCCAGTGCGGCTATCTGGTCCAGAGCATTCCGGCGGAGGAGTTCCTGGAAGCAGCCCCTGAAGCCCTGAAACAGGGGACACTGACCGGTTCTGCGGCAAGGCAGGTACGTGCAATCCTCTCCAGCCTGCAGCCCACGGACAATGACGTGCTGATGCTGGCCCGGCTAAAAAAATGACGGGAGGGTGTTCTGCATTTAAGATAATTAGCTATATTCGCACAGCAAAACATAATCATGAATACTTTGGTCAATACATTATTCTGGTGGTGGCGCGCTCCTTTCCGGGTAAACGGCATGGTGCGGCCTGAATGTGTGTATTGGCCATAGAGATACGGACTTATACGGTATAGCGGCCTGTCGTTTACTTAAACGGCGGGCCGTTTTCTTTATATTTTACCTTAATAATCATTACACTTATGAAACCTGGGAAAAGATTCTTTCTCGAAGAGCGCGATATTCCGCGCAGATGGTACAACATCGTGGCCGATATGCCGGACAAACCGATGCCGGTCCTGAATCCTGCTACACGTCAGCCGGTAACACTGGATGAGCTGAGCCGGATATTTTCGGTAGAGGCCTCCAGACAGGAGCTGAATATCTCTGACCGCTGGATTGACATCCCCGAGGCAGTATGGGATCAGTACCGCTTCTACAGATCTACGCCCCTGGTGAGGGCATATAGCCTGGAGAAGGCTCTGGACACACCAGCGCATATCTACTTCAAGAACGAAAGTGTCAGTCCGGTGGGGTCGCACAAGCTCAACTCTGCCCTGGCACAGGCCTATTACTGCAAGCAGGAAGGACTTACGAATATTACTACCGAGACCGGGGCGGGGCAGTGGGGAACGGCTCTGGCATATGCGGCCAGAGTCTTCGGCCTGGAACTGGCGGTGTACATGGTCAGGCTGAGTTATGAGCAGAAGCCCTACCGCCGGTCGCTGATGCAGGTGTGGGGTGCTCAGGTTGTGGCCTCTCCAAGTATGTCGACCAAGGCCGGAAGGCGTATCCTCACGCAGACTCCGAATCATCAGGGAAGCCTGGGGACGGCTATTTCGGAGGCAGTGGAACTGGCGACTACTGTCCCCGGATGCAAGTACGCTCTTGGCAGTGTGCTCAACCATGTAACTCTGCATCAGACTGTCATAGGGCTGGAGGCGGAGAAGCAGATGGAGATGGCAGGGGAGTGGCCGGATGTGGTGGTCGGCTGTTTCGGAGGCGGGTCCAATTTCGGGGGAATGTCCTACCCGTTCATGCGGCATTGTCTCCAAGGAAAGCATGTAGGCATGCGCTTTGTGGCCGCGGAGCCTGCCGCCTGTCCTAAGCTGACGCAGGGCCGTTTCATGTACGACTACGGAGATGAGGCCGGTTATACTCCTTTGCTGCCCATGTACTCCTTAGGTCATACTTTCACGCCGGCGGGTATCCATGCCGGAGGTCTCAGGTATCACGGGGCGGGAACGATTGCCAGCCGCCTTCTCGGCGACAGAAGGATAGAGGCCGTGGACATCGGGCAGGAAGAGTCGTTCAGGGCCGGAGTTATGTTTGCCCGGACAGAGGGCATCGTGCCGGCTCCGGAATCCGCCCATGCCATTGCTGCGGTAGTCAGGGAAGCCCTCAGGGCAAGGGAGGAAGGTATCCCAAAGACAATACTTTTCTGTCTCTCCGGCCACGGTCTGGTTGATATGGTGGCCTATGACCGCTATCTGGCTGGGGAGTAGACGGAACTGCAGGACCGCAGCCAATTTTTTGTTGGATTTTGCGGTTGTTCTCGTCATGGCTGTCAGTGCCTTGGAAGTGGCTTTGAACACAAAGGGTGCAGGCATTTTAAGTATATTGAAAATGACGAGGATATGGACCTGCTAAGGTACTTGCCCGAGTTCAGGAACCTTATTCCCGAATACGAGGCAAAGACCTGGATATCGGCTGACGGACAGGAGGATGGGGGAGGAGGGAACTTACCTGACCATTTCTGCGATTGCCCTGGCCATGCGGCGTTCGGGGTGGTCGAAATGATTGCCGGGATTCCATTCGAATACGGTGTCGATGCCCCTGGCTTTTATTGCATCCACGACGGCGGCGGTGCAATTGTCCACCTGGCTCATAAGGGGATGGCGGGTATGGCTCTCCCGGTCTCCGAGAGAAATGCAGACCTTGCCGATATGCCCTGCCGGAGCATTGTCCCTTATGAAATCCGTGAATCCGGGATACCAGAGCGAGCCGGAGACACTTGCCACACGGGCGAAATTTCCGCTTGTCCAGCCAGCCCAAAGGGCGAACAGGCCTGCGAGGGAGTAGCCGGCAATCATCGGAATTTGCTGCAGGATACCCATTGCCCTAAGCCGGACCTCTACCTCAGGCATGCATTCTTCCGTCATCCATTTCAGATGTGCTGCTGCCTGGCCCTTATATGGAGCCTGCCCCTTCCAGACAGCCGGAGCGGGCCACGGAGACAACTCGTCATCCAGCCCTCCGCCCGGATTGTTGACAGACACCAGCACCACCGGAGGGCAGCCTGACACTTCCCGACAAGCCTGCCATACATCCTCCCCGTTTCCGCGGAACGAGTGTATGTAGATTACCGGTATGGAGGTGGTGGGGGTTAGTCCGGCGGATTTGCCTGTCCATATAGTGTAATTCATGGTCTTGTCGGGTGCGGTACAGTTGTCAATCAGTCGGTAAGGTTCTGGCAGAACTCGAGGACGTCCTGCCATACGGCTTCCTTTCCATTCTCGTTGAGTATCTCATGGCGCAAGGAGGGATAGAGTCGGGATGTGATATGGGTGTATCCGGCTCTTTGCATGGTTCTGACCGCTTGCATGAATTTTTTGCGGCTCAACATGCAAGGGTCATCTTCACCGGAGATGAACAGTACCGGCATATCGGGGTTGCGTGGCTTCCACCCTGAGATGCTGTAGGCGTCCTGCATGAGAGAGAAAAGGTTGAGGAAACCATGTGCCGTGAACTGGAAGTTGCACAGCGGATCGGCATCGTAGTTCCGTACAATTTCCGGATCAGAGCAAATCCATGCGTTGGGAGAGCCTTCACTCCTGAATCGGCGGTTGAAGGAACCGAAGGCAAGGGACTGGATGATCTTCGGACGGCATTTTTCTCCGGCCAGAGAGGCATAAGACCGTGCGACCAGCTTTCCGATTCCCGCTCCGGAATTGCGGCTGGGGCTTCCGCAGACGACCAGACCAGATATCAGGTCATCATAGCGTTTTGCGTATGAGCGGACAGCCATTGATCCCATACTGTGTCCGAACAGTATCAGCGGCAGTTCAGGATGTTCTGTGCGTGCTCTGCCAGTGACGGCATTGATATCATCGATTATGGCAGTCCAGCCTCCTTCGTAGAAGTACCCGAAGTCTTCGGAGGAGCGTATGGATTCTCCGTGTCCGCGGTGGTCATGGATAATGCTGTAGAATCCGTTTTCCGCCAGATATTCCATAAACGGAAGGTATCTTTCCTTATGTTCGCACATTCCATGCACTATCTGGACGATGCCCTTGGGCTTGCCTGTTGCCGGTCCGCACAGGAGGATACTGATCTCCAGTCCGTCCGATGGAGACGCAATCTTTTCTTTCTTTATGATGGTGTGTTCCGTATCTGTCATAATGATTCTGTATCTATCGAAAAGTGTGCCATCCGTACAATCTGCAATTGCAGTAATTTGTGGTGATTATCTGCGTGGCTTTAAGGAAGATTGTATTGCCGCAGGAGCACCTTTCTCAGCACTCCATATCAGGAGCAGGATGCCGGTCAGTATGAACGGTACGCTCAGCCATTGTCCCATGTTGAAGACCATGCCTGCTTCGAAGGCGGACTGGTCCTGCTTGATGAATTCTATGAGGAATCTCATGCCGAACAGAACGATGAGGAAGATGCCGAAGATGGTACCTGTGTGCAGCTTGTCGAGTCTGGTGCGGTACAGCCACAACAGTATTAGCCCGAGGATGCAGTAGCTGAGTGCCTCGTATATCTGGGTCGGATGATGCGGCAGACCGTCTGCCCAGGGGTCTCTTACGAATATGAATCCCCACGGGAGGTCTGTGCAGGTACCGTATATCTCGGAGTTCATGAGGTTGCCAAGGCGTATCATCATTCCGGCGAAGCAGACGGGAATTACGAGACGGTCGATGATCTGGATATATCCGAACCCATATTTCTTTCCGTATTTGTGTACGTACCACCACATGGCCAGCAGGACGCCTATCGCTCCTCCGTGCGAAGCCAGGCCGCCTTCCCGTATCATCAATATTTTCCATGGATGGGACAGGTAGTATTCCGGATCGTAGAAGAGGCAGTGGCCCAGGCGGGCTCCGGCGATTGTACCTATGAAGAGTGCTATCAGGAGAGGGTCAAGCGATTCGGTCGGCAGGCCTTCCCTTTTGTAGAACGAGCGCATGATGTAGTAGCCGATAGGGAATATTCCGGCTACAAAAAACAGACTGTACCATCTTATGTCGAAGTCTCCGATAGTGAAGATAAATGGGTTGACATCCCATGTGACTGCGAGTAGGTTGAGCATGCCGGTTCGTTTTTCTGTCTGTAAATATGCTTGTCAAAGATAGTGAAAAATCTTCAATGTGATGTATATGCCATTGTGAATTGCTTTCAGGCTGGGTATCTTTGACGGGCTGCAAACAGCCAGGCCGGTAGGATATGCGCACCTTCGACGGGGAGAAAAAGGCCAGAATGGCGGGCGGATCCGGAAGATGACAGGGTGACGGTATGCAGGACCAGAGAGATGCTCAGAGTGATTGTTTCTTCATCTTCCCTGAGTGAAGCCACTCCCGGAAACGGTCCGCCTTATACCTGCTACCACGACAAAGGATGAGAAGCGGAAACCGACCCGAATTTTTGAAAGCAGTGGTGCAGTGGCTGTAAAATAGGTATTGATTATCAGTGCATTAGAAAATATAGTGCACATTTGACGGTTTTGAAAATGAGCAAATGTGCAGACCGATTTGTAACTTCTTGATAGTCAGATGCTCAATTTTGCGTAGTGCACCGACACTTCAATTTTGGCAGTTTTTGGGAAATAGAGGTGGCGGTGTGGGAATTGGGCGGATGGAAAATCCGACATAGAGTTGCATGTCAAGGTGATATCGATGAGGCGGCCTTATTCCATGTATCTCTGACGGGTTGCAAACAGTTAATACTCACGTTTGTTTATGATCTTTCCATTATCTTGTACATTGAAAACGATACCGTCCATTCAGGTTATCGGAACCACCTTCATATGGATCTTCAATCAATGTCCTTAAACCAACATGCCAATCATCTGAATGATCCAGCCATGAAGAGCCGCCAAGCAATTCGGAAGTATGTTTTATTCTTTTATAACAATGTAATCAGTCTCTCAAACAACCTATTGGAATTATTTTCACTCCATCCTCGCGGGTGTATGCCATTTCCCCACCTGTGAGGACAATCAGCAAATCAGGTTCACGAAGTCTTATTTGCTTCTCTGTTTTATTCTTTTCGGTAACAAGGCGTTTGATCTCAAGAAGGTGTTTTGCGCCATCCTCAATTTCCTGGCTGCCGAGTTTGCATTCAATCAATGCATATCGCCCGTCATCAAGATGCAATACTGCATCTGCCTCTAACCCATAGCGGTCATGATAATATGATAAACGTCCACCCAAAGCTTGCGAATAGACCCTCAAGTCCCGGAAACACAGACATTCAAAGATGAATCCAAATGTTTTGAGGTCAAGTTCCAGACTCTCAGGAGATGCTCCTAAAGAAGCCACGGCAATCGAAGGATCTACGAAACAGCGTTTTTCCCCTGTTCGTATAACTGTCTTGGAACGAATAGCTGGCGACCACGCCTCTATGTCATCTATTACGAACAGCCTCTCCAATGCCCCGACATAATCATCAAAAGTGGGCATAGATGTCCCTTCCATCTCCTCTGCGACATCGGCAACCATTGACGTTTTCTTTGCCAGAGTACAGATATTCCGTGCATAGGAGCGCAGAATCAGTCTGGCCAATGTGGGATTTCGATGTGTCTTGTCCACTCTTGAAATGTCCTTATTGCATATTTCTTCTACATAATCTTTTGCGATAAGCAGTTTTGCCATTGCGCTCATCTCATCAAGAGATGCCGGCCAGCCTCCTCGGCATGCGGCAAATATCAGTTGCTCGATAGAGAGTTGCGACATCTTGCCGTCAATATCGTAATCCGATTCATCAAAAAGGCAGCGCAACGAGATAGAACCGTTTGATTCAAGAGACTCGAACAGACTCATCGGATACATTGCCATCTTGGTAATGCGACCGGTTCCGGTATGCATTATCTCATCATCATCAATTACTGTAGAACCTGTCAGGATGAACTGTCCTTTCCCTCTCCGCTCATCAACTGCATGACGCACTGCGTCCCATATGACTGGAGCGACTTGCCATTCGTCAATAAGGCGGGGAGTGCTGCCTTTAAGTAGTAGCGACGGCTTTGTTCTTGCAGTAGCCAGATAACCCTTCCAATTCTGCTCAGATATTTTTATCTCTTTCATACATAACAGATTGCAAAAGTAGTGATTAAATTTCAGTCAAATTATTTTGTGTTTTTGATGTTGTGCGCTTTGTTAAATTGAGTTAATCAAAGATGGTGATATGCTATTTCAATAAGATTCTACTAATTTTGTGGAAACAAGAGAAGACTTTGTGTTGTGAATTGCTTTCAAACTTTGTATCTTTGACGGACTGCAAACAGCGGAGAGGTCCGCACCGCTGTCCATTGCCAGGTTGTGAATTGCTTTCAAACTTTGTATCTTTGACGGACTGCAAACAGCCAAAAGTCCGAGAATATATTATACGGTCGCGTTGTGAATTGCTTTCAAACTTTGTATCTTTGACGGACTGCAAACAGCTGGTCGAACTTGATACCGCTCTTGCCTCTGGTTGTGAATTGCTTTCAAACTTTGTATCTTTGACGGACTGCAAACAGCGACAGTGCGAGAGGTAGAAACAAAAGATTGGTTGTGAATTGCTTTCAAACTTTGTATCTTTGACGGACTGCAAACAGCACAAGGGAGCTAAATCAGCAACGGCCGAAAGTTGTGAATTGCTTTCAAACTTTGTATCTTTGACGGACTGCAAACAGCAAGCAGCTTCAGCATCAGTTTTATCTATCTGTTGTGAATTGCTTTCAAACTTTGTATCTTTGACGGACTGCAAACAGCAGCGCGACATACTGTTCGCGTAAGAAGTGAGTTGTGAATTGCTTTCAAACTTTGTATCTTTGACGGACTGCAAACAGCATAATTCAATTATTTTAAAGTTGACGGCCGGTTGTGAATTGCTTTCAAACTTTGTATCTTTGACGGACTGCAAACAGCAGTCTGTACAAAGTTATGAATTTAATTTAAGTTGTGAATTGCTTTCAAACTTTGTATCTTTGACGGACTGCAAACAGCAGAATGTCAGTAATGAACACAACAATAGGTATTTACGAGGTGTTTGCAGAATTAAAAATCCGGCAGTGATGTCGGATTTTTTGTTTGTACTGTAGGCATTAAAAGAGTTCCAGTTGAAGATAGTCAATGGGTGGTTGCCGCTCCTTCTTTTCGGAGAAAAGCTCCATTGCCCCAAATTGTTTGTCGGTTATGGATAGAATTCCAACCTGACCCAATGGCGGAAGAATGGATTTCACTCTGCGGATATGGACTTTTGCATTCTCTGCGCTTGGACAATGGCGCATATAGATGGAGAACTGGAACATGATGAAGCCGTCCTTGATCAGTTGTTTTCTGAACTCAGCCGCCGCTTTGCGTTCTTTCTTCGTATCAGTCGGCAAATCGAAAAAGACCAGTACCCACATGATTCTATACTCGCTTATCCGTTCGTTCATAGGTGTTTAAGTCATAATTGGATATGAGATTTTTCTCATTTCCCCAGTGAAGCACTTTACCAAGGAAGCTGTTGTCGTAGTGGCAGCGACCATAAGCGGGCTGCGTTTGTCGTTGATGAAGACATCTGTTGTGGGGATGGAGAGCAGTTCCCGCTTGAGTTCGGTTGTGAGTTTCAGAGGTCCGCCTTTGCGGCAGATGTCAAATACGGTTTTATCCACGTACGGGCGGTATGGTTCCATGATGTCGTCTGCAAGGCAGTAGGCGTTGTAGCGGTTGTGGTGGTGGATTCCGAGTGTGGGCAGCAGACCGCTGGAGACCAATGCGCGGGCAATGACCGCACGGACTATGGCGTATCCGTAGTTGAGCAGGTTGTTGGGCTCGTCCTCGTCCCTGCCCCTGACAAAGCCGTCTATGTCCTGGAACAATGTTTTCCAATAGTATGCGGCAGCTCTGGCTTCCATGTTGGCAGAGTCTCCGCTGCGGACATCTGTGGCCCAGACCTGCATGTTGTTGTGAATGGAGCCGGTGGCGTATTTGAGGACTGCAGCCTGATTGGCTATTTTCGCCTGAACAGTCTGCTGCCATAATTGCTTGCGGAGGGGTAGGGATGCGTCCAGTTGGTATCGGAAACGCTCATTCTGAATGGTGTTGCCGTATAGCGGCAGCATCAGACCTACAGGCAGGTGGTTGGACGAGCAGGTAATCAGGGCGCAGTTGTTATCCAGCAGTTTCTCTATAAGACCTTGTGTTATGGTTATCTGCTTATGGTCGAGGATGACGATGCCTATGTCCTCAATAGGAATAGTCCGGACAGTCTCCATGCAGTCAAGACTGTCGGGTATTCTCACTATCAGCTGTTCCAGTTTGAGGGACAGATATGCCGGATTGCCGAAATATAGTGTGCGCTTTATCATATCATCAGTATTCTCCTGTCTGGACGATGTTGCCCAAGTGGTCTATGCGTACTTTCACGATGCCTTTGAGTCCATTCACGTTTTGTATTCTTTTCCAAGTAACGTCTCTAAGGTCTTTGGGTTCATCGACATTTGTTTCTAAATGATGTCTGAAAACATAGTATTTTGACGAAAGTTTCTGAGCCCTGAAAAGATTCTTGCTGATTACAGGATAATTGACTGGATTCAGCAGGTCAATGGAATTGGGGTCAAATCCAGTTTCTTTATTCGGGAATACGAAATATTCGTTCTGTTTCATGGAAAACATGAACTTCCAGCCATCCTTGACCTTATAGGTCTTGTCAATGACCGGGTCTCCCAGGCTGACTCTTGCAACTGCTTCCATGAACGGTACCGGCTGCTCCTGCAGATTGCCGTCGGAGTCCATGAATATGGCTATGTGGTGATTGTTGCTCAGACTGACGAAGTCGGACGGTATGGTGGCTCCGTCGCAGTTTATGATGGGTGCGCCGAAAATATTGCGCTTGTCGTGCAGTGCGTAGACGTTTGTAGGACCACTGATTGTTACCCGTTTAATCTGTATGCCCTTGTCCTTGTTCAGCCATATGGGATTCTCATCCAGGTTGGAAAATGCCTTTTTGGGGTCATTCCCATATTCTTCCAACCTGTTGGACAGAATCTGCCTGATATGACTGTCTATGACCTTTTCGATTTTAAGAGTGGGATCAATTTGTTTACGTATTGTGTAGACTGGAATGAGCCTGACTGTTTTTACTTTTTGAGGAACTTCCTTACTGTGCAGGATGTCTGTGAAAAGAGGATTTTTATCCAGACTGTTTGAGCCGGAGAAAGCCTTTTTAGGATTCCCTCCGTATTGCGCGAGCCGTTGGTAAAGTGCGTTGCGGAACCGTTCGCAGGCTACAGTGGCGATTTTGTCCGCATCAAAGCTGCTTCCGACCTTTTCTTCTTTGCAATCGTACTGAAGTATTCTGCCGTAGACAGTTTCGTTGTGGAGCTGTCCTCGGGGAGTCAGTTGGACTTTCTCGTTGAATCCGCCTTTTCGTTTTGTCTTGTTGGTGTTGCGGGTTGCGACCTTGTTCTTGGCCTTTATAGAGACAAGGATATCGTCCAAATGCTTTCTGGCTTCGCACCTGAGCTCGTCGAAAGGCATTGGAGGCAGCAGCCTGCCTTTTGAGGCAATCTCCTGCTGTAGCTCTTTGTCTTTGGCATTTAGGGTGTTTAGGTACTGGATAATGCTCCTTTTCGTAAAAGCGACGGTCAGGGCATCCATCGCATGGTGGCGGTGGTCGTTACGCTTTGTCCAATCCTTGATCCGGCTGATTGTGCGGCCGTCGGGGTCGTTGTAATACTCGGTCATCCCCGATTTGTCGTATTTGTCCCAATTCAGCTCCTTCATGACGTCAACCAACCCCCAGTCCTCGCGTAGTCTGGCTGTTATCTCTCCGGAAGTGGCAACGACGGATTTGACGATGTCGCCTAATATCTCCAGGGCTTTTCTGGAGATATATTGAGTGTCCCGCAGGTCTCTTTGGATGAAATTCTCCGGGATGTCGTTCTGGGTTCTGAGCAGATTGTGGTATTTTGTCTTACTGATTGCCCCTTTGTCCAAGAGCATATCTACAGTGGATTTGTATCTTTCAACTCCTTCCTGACCGTATTTGTCGGTGACAAAGTCCAGAGCAGTCATGTCGCCTTTGGTGATATTGATGTCCTTGCTTTCCAGAGTCTTGTTGGCGAATGAGTCGTCGAACAGCCTTGACTGGGGGATTATGTGCTCGATGTCAAAACGTTTGCTGAACAGATCCTCGTAGGGGATGTATGTGTTGCTGTACAGAGTCTTGAAACCGTTGTCCTTCAGTTCCATATAGAGTTTGTACCGTATGATGCTGGTGCGGGAAACATGACTCATGCCGAAGTCTTGTTTCAGCTTCTCCTCGATTTCCTTATTCTCCTTGGCGGACCTGTTGATGGCCTCGGTCATGCCTTGGCGCTCAGCGGCATTCTTTTTCAGTTCTCTGGCCAGCTCTATGCGGATTTCATCAGGCTTTCCGTAAGTATCGATGACCCCGTTTATAACGTTGATCATCTGGTTGAGGATTTTCTCTACAACGGGATTTCTCAATGAATTTTTAGGCAGAATATCCAGCCTGTCCCTATATTCCTTGTTTTCTATTTCATCTTTTGTCAGTGATCTTTGCGAATGTCTGTAGCCGGCCTCGGTACATGCCGCGCTGTATTCCATTCCTTCTTTCATATAGGGAAGTATTCTGCACATGGCCTTTGTGCTGAGGCTGCCGTAATCGTCCTCAAAAGTAACGGATGCGAGAATCTTCCCATATTCAGGGGTGAAACCGAATTCTTCTTGCAGTTTGCTGACCAAGGAATCATAGCCTGTTTTAGAGTTGTCCTCGGTGTAGGAATACATGAGGTGCCATAGTCTGTACAGTGGCTCGTTTTCCATCTCTTTCCCGGATTTTGATGAGTCGAAGGCAAGAATGTCAGTATTGATACCAAGGGCAGAGAATACTGATGCAGTCTTGTCCATAATTTCGTCAATGCTTTTTGAAAAATCAACCTCATCATGCCCTGAAAGTGAGAGAATCTTGGAATATGCCAGGAACAAGGCGGCCTGAGTACGGTTGCCTTCCAGTTTCCGGAAATTCATATCGTGGCCTTTGGACTTGCCGAAAAGCAGTTTTAATGTGTTGGTCTTGCTCAGCTCTTTTCGTATGCTCAGTTCTTTGAATAACAGTTGCTTGGATTTGAGGTCAAGATATTCCCCATCAACTTTGAGGTTGTTGAGCATCTGCCATATCTTGAAATCCTGGAATACGGGAGAGGATTTAGGACACACTTTCCGGCCTTTCTCAAACTCACAGTAGGAAACAAGGCTCTTCTGACTTTTTAGCGGTCTTTGGTAAAATATGATGATGTCTCTGATGTCCCTTTTTTGTCTGAGGTCATTTCCGGTTGGAATCTGGACTGGGTCTCCCATATCCGGTCGAATTCCTCTATATAGTCCTGTCTGTAGAATACCTGATTCTTTAGACTTGAATGCGGGTCTTTCATCAGTTGCGCCAACTGGTATTGTCCGACTGTCCGGTGCTTGAAATAAAGTTCCTTGCTACGGTCGCTGATTCTCCCCAGGTAGCTGTCTGAGTTCCTGAGCTGTGCATTTACCTTCTGCAGGACTACTGCGAGCTGCTCCAGATTCAATTGCTCTTTAAGAGCCTGACTTCTCCATAGATAATTCTCTATTACCAGCTCTTTGCCTTTTGTTGTGCGTTTTGTGCCGGCAATGTTGAAAGGCTTTTCACAGATGGCCCATGTCTGTTTCTCGTTCCTGTCTTTTAGGTTCTCTTTTAAAATATCAGTCAGTATGTCCGGGTAGAATTGTTTTTGGAATGCCCATATCCGTTCAAACTCGTTTTCCAAGTCAGATTTGTAGAATTCCGGCAGATTCTTCTCTTCTTTGCCTTCGCATAAAAACCGATAGGAATATTCTCCCGGAGTGATGCTTTCTTCGCTCAGAATCCGTGCGGTCTCCATGCCGTCTATGAGGCTTCCCTCATCGGTGTTATCACTCTTGTTGAGCTTACGGGAACTTTTGTATCCGCGCTTCTTGTTGATGTTCAGAAATACTCGAGCCAGTTCCTCCAGTGAAATCTCCTTCTCTGCGGCTTTGGCCCGCAGTTTCAGAGTCTGGAATGTGGTATCCTTTCCGGATTCTGCAAGGATACTGCCCTCGTTGATCCATCCGTATGACATAAGGGTATCTATAAGTGCGGCTCTGCGCAGTTTGTATCTTTGTAGGTTGCGGCGCATACTGCGTTTCAGTGTGCGGTCGGCATTGGTTGTAATTGACTTGCCGGTTTCGAAATTGCCCTTTTCATCCACGGTCAGAGGATTGACTCTGACTCCAAGTCGTATGATAGACGATTTCTCGGCTTGATTTTCCGCTTCGTTAACGAGTGCCCATCCGATGCTTGAAACTCCGAGGTCTAGGCCTAGTATCTTTTTCATAGTGTATTGGCATTAAATGAATATGCTTCAAATTTAAGAAAAAATTGCTCATTTTGGAAAAATGGGCTATATTTGTTTTCAAGTTTGAAGCAATTCACAATAAGGATTATTCCGTTGTGAAAACATTTAAGGCGGGCCTCACGGTTCGCCTTTTTATGTTGTGCGCGTAATAGGTAGAAGTTGAGTAACGGTAAGCGCAGGAGCGGTCCGTTTTTGTAATGCGCAGAAAAACAGTGGATTGTGAATTTGACTAGAACTTTTCGTAGGTTTCGGACAGGCCCTTGGTGACAGGGTGTATTTATAACTAATTGAACGTTAGTGCGTTGTTGAATCGGGGCGCTGCTCTGCTTACCGTTGCTTCGGGTCTCTCAGGTGGCTGGAGCCGCTATCCTACTTTGTGTGATTACGGTATGGCCGGTGTTGGCCGGTAGTTGCTTTTGCGGTTGCCTCTGCTGTCGTTTCAGCAGCCGCTCCCGTCCAGGTTGCACGATGCCCCTTCTGCGGCTGTGCTTCCGGCATCTTCCATTCCGGGGCTTCGCTTTGCATTTGCCTGAGCTTCTGAGGTGTGCAGGTGCAGACCTGCCTCTTCGGGGGAGAGGGTGACTCTTCCGTCCTCCAGCACGAAGCAGGGAATGCCGATGCTGCCGTTCCTGCGGGCCTCGTCGAAGACCGGGCTGCTGTCCCTCAGGCGGAGGAAGGCCTTCAGGTTCCGTACGTGCTCTCCGATGTCGATTATCTCGTATCCGTCATTGTTCCTGACCTGTTCTTCGATACAGGCGCAGTCGGGGCAGGTGTGCATGCCGTAGATTCTGATCATTGTTCTGATGTTTTGGATTTCTTCCGCGAAAATAGGCATTTAAATGAACTCCGACAAGGAAAGGCCCTCCTCCGTAATGCAATTTTAACAGTCCGGAAATATTTATGACAATGACCTGTCATATTTTTGAAACCTGGACTCCATACTTTTGCGGCCGTTATTTACGTTATGGATAAGAACAGGTTAATTTCAGCTGCAGTTGCAGTATCGATGATGTGTTCCGCCGCCGTTACGGCATCCGCACAGTCAAATGGCAGGGACACTCTCACATCAGGCCCCTGGCTTCAGGGACTGGAGAACAGGGAACTGAAGGCCGGAGCCTATATCAAGGACGGCAAGCTCAATTTCTCTACGAAAGACAATAAGTTCCATCTATGGTTCGACAACCGCATCTACACGGATGTGTCGTTCTATCTGCCTACGGAGTCCGTGGAGGGACTTACATCCAAGATAAACAATGACTTGGAGGAGGATGACGGGGTGTTCCGGTTCAGCAACGGTGCCAGTATCCGCCGGGCGAGGTTCGCGGTCAAGGCCGAGCTGTACGGGAAGTGGTTTGCGGAGTTCGACCTGGATTTCGCATACAACGAGGTGGAAATCAAGGATATGTACTTAGGGTACAATTTCAGCGAGCATCTGTCCGTCCAGGCCGGTCACTTCAAGGAGCCGATGAGTATGGAGAGAGTGACCAGTTCCCGCTATATTATGGCAAATGAGCGGCCTATGGCGGTCGAGGCTCTGGCCGGAGGCCGTCGTCTCGGTGTGGCGGTGACATGGTGGGGCAAATACTGGTGGGTATCCGGCGGAGTCTTCGGACAACAGGTCGACATCATACAGAAGGAGCGCAACAGGGGCAGTGACGGTTACGGATTTACCGGAAGGGTGGCCGTGCCCATTATAAACAATGACGATATCACCCTGCACGTCGGCGGTTATGCAAGTTGGCGCAGACCGGATGCCGGTGGCGAGGAGGACCGTATCGCCCTGTTCCGGACTTTCCCCGAGAGCCGCACCGACCGCAGGCGTTTCGTGCAGGCCGAGGTGGGCAACGTGAACCATTACACCACTTTCGGGGCTGAGCTGGCCTTCAGGTGGAACAAGTTCCTGGCATACGGCGAGTATCTTTTCACTACCCTGGACCGCTACAAATACAACGGCGATGTCCGCGAGCCGCTTGCGGATGCGGAGTTCATGGGCTGGTACGCCACCGCGTCATACATGATCATAGGGGAGCAGAGACGCTACAGCCCGTCGGATGCCGAGTTCGGAGGAGTCAAGGTTAACCGCAAAGGAGGTAACCTGGAGGTCAGCGCGAGAGTCAGCCATTTGAACCTCAATGATTTTCACGACATGTCATCACCGATAACCGGCGGCTCGGCCTATTCCTACAGTGCCAACCTGAACTGGTATCCGGTAAGCAATATTCTCATAGGTCTCAACTATCTGTTCATGGACAACGACAAGTACGCCGACTCCAAGGGACAGATTACCGCCGGCAACATGCCTCTGAGCCAGGCCAGGCCGGAGGGCATCGACTTCCATGTGCTGCAGCTTAGGCTTATGGTGTCATTCTAATAGTAAAAAGGTTAAATTCAAATAGATATGAAAAGCAGTAGATTCTTTTTCATGGCCGCTGCACTGACTGCGGCACTTACCATCACAGGCTGCAAGGACGACAGGGAGCCTGGAACAGAGCCTTCGGACGTTCAGGGTCTTTTTATCAATGAGATATGCTCGGGCGGTACGGACTGGATAGAGCTGTACAATGCCGGAGAGACGGAGATGAACCTGACGGGTTTCCACGTGCAGGACAATAAGGGGACTGACGAGGAATACACATTCCCGGATGGTTCTACTATCCCGGCAAAGGGCTTTTTAGTGATTGAGGAGGGTACTTTCCAGTTTGGAATATCAGGTGACGGAGATGCCATCACAGTGCTCGACGAGACTTATGCGAAGATAGACGAGGTCATCGTGCCTGCGATGGAGGACGGATTCACCTACGCCCGCACGGAGGACGGCGGCTCTTCCTGGGAAGTCATAGAGGGAGGTACAAAGGGTCGTTCCAACACCGGCACTCCTGACGATAATCCGGACCAGCCTGGAGACGAGCTGGGTACATCAGACTCTTCCGTGCTGATCAATGAGGTGCAGGGCGCCACTATCGACGGGGAGCAGACTGACTTCATTGAGCTTATCAATACTTCCGTAGAGGCAGTGGATATCAGCGGCTACAGGCTGCAGGACGACAAGGGCTCAGAGGAGGAATATGTAATCGCAGACGGTACAGTCCTTGAGGCCGGGGCCATAATGGTCTTCTACAAGGACGAGACCTTCACCTTCGGTCTCGGTGGCGGCGGAGACGTAGTGACAGTGCTGGATGCCAATGGTGATATCGTGGATACGGTAGAGTATCCCGCAATGGACGACGGCTCCTCATATGCCCGTATTCCCGACGGCTCCGACAACTGGAGCGTATGCACCGAGCCTACTCCCGGCGAGAGCAACTCTTCCGCTGGCGGGGACGAGCCTGGTACGGCCGATTATACAGCTTTGAGACTGAACGAACTGAACGGCAATGACAAGTTCATCGAGCTGTACAACACTTCCGATGCCGACATTGACATCGCCGGAGTGTATTTCACCAAGGATGACGAGGATACCTTCACGGCTGCGGCCGGAACAGTTGTGCCTGCCCACGGCTTCCTGACCGTCTGGTCCGAGAAATCCGACAAGGCGGAGAGCACCGAGAATCCGGATTTCCCGATTTTCGAGTTCGGTCTCTCGGCCGACAAGTCGGTGAAGATCGAGCTGTTCGCTCCGGACGGAACCTCGATAGATCTGTTCAAGAACCTGAGCAAGGCCCTTGGCGAGACCTGGGGCGAGGATGACGGAATGTTCGACAGCAAGGACAAAGGCTCCTTCGCCAGGGATGTGGACGGTACCGGTGACTGGTACATCATGACGGCAACCGAAGGCAGCAGCAATGCTTCGGCCGAGAAAGTTGAGGGCTCTAAGATAGAATGGTAAAAAGGTTAATGTTAGTGTTAGTGAGTATTTCCCTGTTCTGCGGCTGTGTTGGGGCGCAGGACGGGGAAATTCTCCGTTTTGTGTACTGCTCCGACCTGCATTACGGCATAGACAGGGAGTTCCGCGGTGCGGAGAGTGTTCCGGCAGACTCGGTGAGCCGGGCGATGCTGCGGTCGTTCGGCCTTCTGGAAAATGCGGTACTGCCGGATGACGGCGGGGCAGGCGGGGGCAGAGTGTTCGGAAAGCCCGACTTCATCGTCTGTACCGGGGATATCGCCAACAGGATGGAGAGCGGAGTACAGCCGGCGTCGGCATCGTGGAGGCAGTTTCTCCGGGACTGGGCGGAATACCTGGACCGCCTGTACCTTGTCCCAGGCAATCACGACATCTCCAATGCCATCGGATATCCGAAGCCGATGTGCCCTGAGCGGGATGCCTCCAGTGCTGCAGGTATCTACGATATGATGATGCATCCGGATACTACGGTCAGTGCGGAGACTTTCGATTATGGGACGGACAGGACGCATTACACATTTGTCGTAGACAGCGTACGCTTCGTGTTCATGGGCATGTGGCCTGACTCGTGCATGCGGGAGTGGTACGGCAGTGCCGTGACGGCAGGAGATGACCTTCCCGTGCTGCTGTTCACACATGATCCTCCTGGAGCGGACGCAAAGCATTTCACCAACCCCCATTGTCCCTATGACATCAATCCCGCGGACCGCTTCGAGAACCTGCTGTCCGACACTTGCGCCGTCGGGAGCATCGACAGCCTGCCGTCGGGAAACTGGCGTGCCCTGGAGCGTTTCATCGCCGGGCATCCGGAGATAAAGGCGTATTTCCACGGCGACTGCAACTACAATGAGTTCTACACCTGGCACGGGGTGGACAGCACCGTCGCCCTGCCGGTCATCAGGGTGGATTCTCCCATGAAGGGGGAGTTTTCGGCGCAGGACGAGACCCTGCTCTCGTACATAGTGGTCGTACTGGACACCGCGACAGGCCGCCTCACCGCCCGCGAATGTTTATGGAACACTGACGGCGGCGCCTCCCTTGTCTGGGGTTCCTCCGTTACTGTCTCGCTCCGGTAAGGCCGCCGGTGAAGGTGCGAATGCCCGTCAAGTGTATTTACACTGCCTTATGCCCATGCGTTGGTGTTTAAAGGCGGATCGTCCCTGTCCAAAATCTGGAATCTGATTTTCCGATTCTCTGAGGATATGGACCTGGCCATAGACAGGAGCTTCTTCGCTCTTGAAGGGGATTTGACAAAGAAGCAGTTGAAAATGCTGCGCAAGGCTTTTTCCGTATTCGTCAGGGATGTGTTTACGAAAGATTTGCAAAACGCAGTCCGATTAAACGGACGGGACTGGATACCGCTTCGGAGACATGAATAAAGGCCATTGGCGAAGACAGCCCGGCAGCAACGGTAGGCAGGAGCGCACTGCTGTTTTGCAACTTACTGTCATACAGATGATTGAGAAAGAATCGTGCTCTTCCTGACCTGAAAAAACATGGCGAAAAGATCAGTTGTGTTTTATAATGGTTTTATAATCAATAATATACAAAAACAAGGTGCTGCACAGCATGCAGTTGTACACCGACAAAAATTTATCCACACTTAATTTCTACTGATCCGTATTATATAATATAGACGAAACCGGAAGCCGCTGGATGCTCCTTATCTACAGGACATCAAGGGCAAACTCTGCACGATAATTCTCTGATCTTACTATCCAATATGCTGTCAAAAAACTATAAAAGGTTGTATCTGTACAACCATATTAAAACTTTTTGTATATTCGCATCGTTGATAATAAATGCTCAGGCGTATGAAATACCTAAATATTAAGAAAGCATTGGCTGCGTGGCAGGAGTTGCAACCGTTATCCGATAAGGATAGAGAAAGGCTTAGCCGTCGTTTTACAGTGGACTTCAACTACAACAGCAACCATATTGAGGGTAATACACTGACCTATGGTCAAACGGAAATTTTGTTGCTCTTTGGTAAAGTGATTGGTGAGGCAGATGTGCGTGATGTGCAGGAGATGGCAGCAAGTAACGTTGGCCTTCGTATGATGACTGAAGAAGCGAGATTGAAAGAAACTCCTTTGACTCAGAATTTTATCAGAACTTTACACAAGACTCTGCTTCGTGAGGACTACACTGTATATCGAAATCTTCCCGGCACCGTGCAGACAAGTTATGTAATACACGCTGGTCAGTATAAGAGAAGACCCAATAGTGTCATTACACGATACGGTGATAGGTTTGAGTATGCTTCGCCAGAAGAAACACCCGGCCTGATGGCAGACTTGGTGGATTGGTATAACAAGGCGGAGCAAGAAGGAAAACTCTCTCCTGTGGAGTTGGCAGCGTTATTTCATTACCGCTATATACGCATTCATCCCTTTGAGGATGGGAATGGCCGTATTGCTAGGCTGATGGTAAACTTTATTCTAGCTCGCCATAATTATCCGATGGTCGTTGTTCGCAGTCGCAAGAAGAGTGAATATCTGGAGGCTCTGCATCAAGCCGATCTTGAAGTCGGTCCTGTCCCTGGTGATGGGGCTCACGCAGAGATTAAGGATATTCGTCCATTTTTGAAATATTTCAATAATTTGGTTGCGACAGAGGTTTATAACGATGTATTGTTTGTAAGCGAAAAGAATGAAAATGTGTGGTGGTATGATGGAGAGCGCATTGCATTCCGAACCCCCAATTATACAAAGATTCTGAATGCTATGCGAACAGAACCGACACTTACTTTGGCCGATATGAAAGAAATCGCAGGCATCAGCATCGCTGCCATTCAGAAACTGCTCGATCAACTCATAAAGAAAAAATACGTTGAGCGAGGCGGGAAGGATGGCAGCTGGAGAGTGTTTGTGACGCAGTAACAATTGGTGTCCTTGCTGTCATATTTCGTACAATACTTCGGTAAAAATTTACCAAAGTATTGTATGCTGGCAGATTAGAAATTATCAATCCGGGAACTTTACCTGAGGGCATAACGGTTAATACTTTGTCGAAACCTCATCCTTCGGTGGCTCGGTAGGAACCCAGATATAGCCCATTGTTGTCTGATTCGCAAATATGTGGAAATCGTGGGAAGCGGAATACTTCGCATGATATCAGAATGCCAAAGATTAGGTTTTGGAAGCCCGCAATGGATTGCTGCTAATAATTCCATATCCTTAGTTTTCAATAACTTGCTTTATAGTAGGGAAAGGCAATGAGGATGTAAATGGGGGAGTAAATGAGGATGATGATTTTGAGAGAGTAATAAAGGGAATAGAGGGAATGACGGATGAAGCTAAGGCAGCGAAGAAGATGTACATAATCTCGCTCAGCTTCGTCCTCGCCATGATGAGTTTCAGATCATATGAAAGCATGAACTGAAAAAGCCCCGGGCTTGATTGTCCGGGGCTGCATCCATAGATGAAGTCGTCAAACAAAACATCACATGGAAATGGCCAGAAGCCTGCGGCCTAATTCGTGGGCCGCTCTTTCAATCTTCTCCAGCTGCTTCTCAGAGATGTACTGGTCGCCTGATTTGTAATGTCTCATCAGTGACGGAGATATCCCGGCGAGTGCCGCAAACTTTGATGCGTTGATACAGTCGAACTGGTTGAAGAAGGCCGACACGTCATATTTGTACTCAAATGCCAGGTCCTTCAGCTCGTCAGGAACTGCCTCCCCATTCTCGGTGTAGCTGTTCAGGACTTCTTTGTAAGCGGTCAGAAAGTCTGCTTTTGCATCTTCTACACTCATCCCTGAACCGCTAATGACCGTGTCCTTCAGGTCAGGGGTATAAATGCCGTATCCGTTCTCGTCTTTCTCAATAATAGCCAATGTCTTTTTCATATCCTTTTTGTCTTAGATATGGGAATCATTCTTCCCCTATCTGTTTCATCAATCTTTTCATTAGTCCGGGCCTTATTTCCTGAGACCAGTGCCGCTCTATTACGAGGGAACCGCTCCGCTCGGGATGTCGGTAAATGTCGTGGTTGCCGCCGCTCCGGTAGCAGTACCACCCTCTGCTTCTTGCTAATTTCGCAAATTCATTCCATTTCATAGAACTTAGATGTTTTGTTTGACAATGCAAATATATCACAAAAATGTGAGTTGCTGAAATGTATTTGCCGTTTTGCGGTAAAAAGTTGAGATTTTTCTAATGCTCTCGCGCCTTGCTGTTCTACAGTACTCAGCATTCCGTTGCAAAGACCTATTGATTCTTTCGAAATCCGTCTACAATTGAGCGAGTATATGTATTTTTGCGGCCGTTTTCAGCAATAGCGAGAGATGAGAACTGCAACCAAAGATACAGATACATTGACCGGGAATCTGGCCTGCTTTACGGCTTACCTAATATTCGGGTTCAATATAATTTTCTGCAAGAACATTGCCAATGACGGCAATGTGTCGCCGATGTCGCTGTTCCTGCTGCGCTCGGTCGGGGCTCTGCTGCTTTTCTGCATAGCCTCGACGGTGACCCGCATCAAGGAGAGGGTGGAGGTGAGGGACCTGTGGAAGATTGCGCTGGCGTCGATGTTGGGGTTGTTTCTGACGCAGTTCTCGTTTTTGGAGGCGATAACCATGATTACCGCCGTGGATGCCTCGGTGCTGAGCCTGATGACCCCGGTGATGACGATGATAGTGGCGGCCATCGCGCTCAGGGACCGGATTACGGCTCACGGGATTATCGGACTGGCTGTCAGTTTCTCCGGGGTGCTGTTCATCGTGCTGAACTCGGTCGGCTCTACGGGAGGGGCGGACAGGACCACCCTCGTAGGAGTGTTGCTGATGTTCGTCAATACCCTGAGTTTTGCCTGCTACGTGGGCATTTTCAAGCCGCTTATCCGGAAATACAGCGTTATCACCTTCATGAAGTGGATGTTCGTATTTTCCACCGTGTATGCCCTGCCGTTCGCACCCGGCCTGCTGCGGACGGATTTCCAGTCAATGACCCCGGCCATCGTGTGGCAGGTGCTCTTCGTCGTGGTGTGCGCGACCTTCATCTCCTATTTCCTCATACCCATAGGGCAGAAGCGCCTGAAGCCCATGTTAGTGTGCATGTACTCCTACGTGCAGCCGGTGGTGGCCATGTGCATCAGCCTTGCCGCCGGCATGGACACGATGACGTGGGCCAAGGGAGTGGCTGCGGTGCTGGTCTTCCTCGGGGTGGGGATTGTCAATTTCTCCCCACACCCATATCCTCCATGCCCCGCTGGGCTCAGGTCCTGACATGGCTGAACCCGCCCCGCTACTTCATCGAGATGCTCCGCGGCGTCTACCTTCAGGGCAGCACTCTGGCCGACCTCGGCACACAGCTCCTCGCCCTGCTCGGGTTTGATGCCTTCTTCGGCACGTGGGCCGTGCTCTCAGCTATCGGAAGACGGCTTGAGGATATGGATAAATTTGCAGCAGTGGAATTCTGTTTATATATTTGTACTGTATAAAATCGATGCATATGGAAGCAAAAAAAGAGAAGAAAAGAATAAGAAGAACTAATTTACAGGTTGAGAATGCCATCTCGACGGCCATGGACAAACTTGTGGAGAGGGAGGGGCTGTTGAAGATAACGGCCAATATGCTTATGGCCGAGGCCAATATAGAGAGTCCTGTGTTTTACAACAGGTATACTTCCATTGATGACTTGATATACGAGTATATAAGTGATAAGGATTTCTGGGTTGCAGGTAAGCTGCCGTATAAGGATATAAACAAGGAGGGACCGGAAGAATACTATATACAGACTGTTTTGAAACTGGCAAAAATGCTGTACGAATCAAAGTTTACAAGGGATGTGCTTGCCTGGGAACTGAAGTCGGATTCGGAAGCTGCTTCAAGACTTGCCGGACTCAAGGAAATGGAAAACGAGGCCCTTCTGGTTTATTATTCCAAGATATTCAAGGATTCCGGTATTGACATACGTGGAATTACGGCGTTGCTGATTGCCGGAGTATACTATCTGTATATGCACAAGGACAAATCCACTTTCTGTGGGATTGACCTCAATACGGAAAGCGGCCGGGCCGGTTTCGCAAAACTGCTCAGGTGGATAGTCGGCAGGGTGTTTGCCTGTCTGCAGGACGGTTATGCGGACAGCCGCACGGTGGAGACGGCCCGTAGGATGGCGGAGAAAGGGATCGACACCGGTACGATATCCGATGTTCTTGAGATATCGGAGGAGGATTTGGTGAATATGCTGGGGAAATATGGACAGTAAGAATATAATAGTGATAGGGGCCACGTCCGGTATAGGCAGAGCGGTTGCCGAGATATACATCAGTCAAGGACATAAAGTCGGTGTGACCGGCCGGCGGGAGAACCTGCTCAAAGATATCGTGGAGAGGGCAGGAAGTGATGTCCATATGAAGGTTTTCGATGTCTCGGCCGATGACGCCGCAGATTCTCTTGCCGCACTGGTGGATGAGATGGGAGGTGTGGACATCTGCCTGTACTCGTCAGGTTACGGTCATACCAACACTGTCCTGGAACCCTCGCTTGAGCTTGGTCAGGTGGATGTGAATGCAAAGGGATTCGTGCGTTGTGCCATATGGCTGTTCAATTACTGGGCCGGAAGCGGCAGGAAAGGGCATCTGGCGGTGATATCATCGGTCGCTTCAATACTGCCTCTCGGTGTCTGTCCGGCATACTCGGCAACCAAGAGATTCGAGGCCTTTTATGCGCAATCGCTCAGGCAGCTTGCCGCTATACGCGGTGTCAATGTCCGGTTTACGGTTATAAAGCCTGGGTTTGTTGATACTGACTTTATACATGGTCGGCATTTTCCAATGACCATAAGGAAAGAAAAGGCCGCTGCACTGATTGTACGTGCGATCGGGCGTAATAGAAAAACAGCGGTGATAGACGGACGCTGGGCAGCTCTTGGATTTGTAATGCGCCTGATACCTTCTCCGCTGTGGAATTGGGGAGGCCGTTTTTTCAGACCTTATAAGGATATGTTCTGAGGACAGGCTCGCCTGTCCTCAGACTGTTAAAGCTCTTCGAAGTTGACATCGGAGAACTGCTGTGAGCCGTCGCTCTCCTTGTGGCTGTAATCACTGTGCCGGCTGTCATCCTCCGTTCTCTCGACTACGGGGCATCTCTCCTTGATGTAGGCAATGACTTCCTGAAGTCCCTGTGAGAATTTTTCGAAATCCTCTTTGTAGAGGAATATCTTGTGTTTGTCGTATGCGAACCGGCCGTCTTTTTCTATTCTTCTCTTACTTTCCGTGATGGTAAGATAAAAGTCGTTGCCTTTGGTCGCTTTCACATCGAAAAAGTATGTCCTTTTTCCCGCGCGCACCGGTTTTGAGTACACATCATCTCCGCTGCGTTCCATAGCTGTTGAATTATCAATATCTTCTGCGTACATTTTTATTAAATTTTACAAAATTTGACACAAATATAGAGTTTTTTCTCATGTTGAGCTTATATTTGCAAAATGTTTTAACAATATTGTATGCTCAATCGACGTTTGATAAGGATAAAAGTCTTTAAAGTTCTTTATAGTGTGGTGGCTTCAGGCTCTGATTCTCTGATAGAAGCGGAGAAGAATCTGAAGTATTCGTGCGAGAAGACTCTTCACTTGTATTATTTTATTCTCAATGCCGCCGTGGCTCTCAGGAATGCCGCGGAAGCCAGGATAGAGACGGGTCTCAAGAAATTCAATCCTACGCTGGAGGAAAGTAATCCCAACCGCAAGTTCGTGGAGAACGGTGTCTCTGCATGGCTGGAGCAGGACAAGGCTTTTCTCAAGTACTGCGGGGATCACGGCCTCATGTGGACAGAGGACCTCGGGCTCTTCATTAAGAAGATGTACGCATCCATAAGCGAGAAAGATTATTTCAAGGAATATATGGCGTCAGAGACCAGTTCGCTGGCAGAGGACTGCCGTCTGTTCATCCGGATATTTTCGGAGGAATTTGAAGACAACGAGACGCTGGAGTCGTTCCTTGAGGATATGTCCCTTTTCTGGATAGATGATCTCGAGTACGTGCTCAATACGGTCATCCGTAATCTCGAGGTACTCGGATCCCAGGGAGAAATGCCGTTTCCATCGGTGTTCCTGAAGGATGATGACAGGGAATTTGCATTCGAGCTTTTGAAGGCTGCAATGGTGAACTATCGCAGATATATGGATATCGTGGTGGAGAATACCAGCAACTGGGATCCGGACAGAGTCGTGACGACGGATCTTGTTCTCATTGTTCAGGGAATTGCGGAGGCGGTGCGTTTTTCCAACATACCGCTCAAGGTCACAATCAATGAATATGTGGATATATCAAAGTTCTACAGTACGAGAAACAGTAAGGTTTTCGTGAACGGACTGCTTGACAGAATCCTGAGGAAGATGGTTGATTCAGGAGATGTGGTGAAGACTGGGCGCGGTCTGATTGACAATTGATGTTGGAGACAACCGGACTTTTATTATTTTTGTTTCAAAATATTCAAACATTTAATTATTAAACAATGAATCTTACTACAGTTTTGCTTGAGACGCAGGCACAGGTCGAGCCTACTTTCTTTCAGCAGTATGGATTATTGATAGTGATAATCCTTATGTTCGTGGTCATGTATATCTTCATGGTAAGGCCGCAGCAGAAGAAGCAGAAAGAAATTGTCAAATGGAGAGAGTCCCTTAAAAAAGGTGACAGGATTGTTACCGTAGGCGGAATATACGGTACCGTATCTGAGGTAAAGGACACGTTTCTCATTATTGAGATTGACAACAATGTGAAAATCCGTGTCGACAAGTCTTCCGTTGTAAAGGATATTACTGACATCCAGAACAAATAAGGAAGATACGGTCAATGACTTTCAGAAACGGGATATCGGAAAGTGAGAAATCAGGCCGGTGGCAGGATAGAAAGGAGCTGCTTCTGCTGCTCCTTTCTATCCTGCTGGCTTTCATCATATGGCTGCTGCACAGCCTTTCGCTCCAATATTCCGTTTTTCTGGAATACAATGTGGAACTCAATTCCTCGCTTGAGGGCAGGGTGCGTTCTTCGGTGTCGGAAAATGTGCTCATTGTAAGAGGACGCTCGGACGGTTATTATATTCTCAGGCAGCGGATAGGCCGGCGCAAGACACTGCGGGTACAGGCGTCTCCCGCAAATATCCGATATAGGGAAGGTGATGTTTTCTATGTTAGATGTGAGGAGATAAAGAGCAACATAGTGGAGGCTCTCGGTTCTAACGTGGATCTGGAGTTCATAGTGACTGAGTCCCTGGATTTCAGTTTCCCCCGGATTACGAGCAAGAAGGTACCGGTCGTGCCTAAGTCGTCCGTATCTTTTGACAGCCAGTATATGCTGGTTGGAGATATAGGGCTGAGACCTGACAGTATTGAAATATACGGTGATGCAGGCCTGTTGGGTACGATTGACTCAGTATGGACGGAGACAATCACCGGCACCGGAGTGGACGGGCCGGTACAGGGTGTCTGCGGCATCGTACCTGTGCGGCGTGTGGAGTTCTCCGAGAACACAGTGTATTACTCCATGAATGTAGTTCGCTATATAGAGGAGTCCATGACCCTGCCTGTTACGGCTACGGGAGTCCCGGACGGCAAGGACATGATAGTCCTTCCGTCCACTGTGCAGCTGACTTTCCGGAGGGTGTTCAGCAGCACCCGTTATTCTGCCGAGGATTTTGTGCTTTCCGTGGATTATGCTGATTTTATAAGGACTATGGATTCTGAGCTGGTACCGGAGCTTACAGTGTGTCCGGATGGTGTAATATCATGGGAGATAAGTCCGAGGTACGTGGACTGCATACTTTTGGAGGAGAACACTTCGCAGAAATGAGGACACTTGCTGTAACAGGAGGTATTGGCAGCGGCAAGAGTTATGTGGTACAGATATTTGCCGCACTTGGTATTCCGGTCTATGATGCGGATTCAAGGACTAAAGACCTGTATGACAGTGATGAAGCCCTGCTAAGTTCTCTCAAGGCTCTCATGGGGGACAGGCTTGTCCGTGACGGAGTGCTGGACCGTCGGTACATGGCGGACAGGATATTCTCTGACATGGATATGCTCGACAAGGTGGAGGCTCTTGTGTTTCCGGCGGTTGTCCGGGATTTCTACAAATGGAGGCTGTTGCAGCCGTCACGGGTTCCATTTGTGATAATGGAGTCTGCCGTATATCTTGAGAAACCGTCCCTCGCAGGTATGGCAGATACGGTGCTTACCGTAACATGTCCGATAGAGATGAGAATCGCCAGAGTGATGGACCGGTCCGGCCTGACAAGGGAGGAGGTGCAGGCCAGGATAAACAACCAATGGCCGGACAGTATGAGGGTCAGACATTCGGACTTTGTAATAGTCTCGGATTTCAGGCATCCTCTGCTGCCGCAGGTATGCAATGTGTATGAGAAAATGAAGAAAACAGGTAATTACAAATAATAAAGATTCAAGACATGAAGACAGATTTACAGAAAATATTGGCCATAACAGGTGAGCAGGGGCTGTTCACCTATGTGTCGCAGGCCAGGAACGGAATGATTGCAGAATCATTCATTACGGGAAGACGCAGTGTCTTCGGGCCTCAGGCCAGAGTATCTTCCCTGTCCGACATATCGATTTACACGGATAACGGTGAGACTCCCCTTAAAGAAGTGTTCCTGAAGATGAAGGAAGAACTCGGAGACAATGAAGCACCGGAACCGAAGTCAGAAGCATCCGTACTCAAGGCGTTTTTCGACAAGGTCCTGCCCGGTTATGATGAGGACCGTTTCTATACCTCGCACATGAAGAAAGTGGTTGGCTGGTACAACATGCTGAGGAAGTACGCATCACTTGATTTTGAGGAAAGGGACAGTGCCGGAGACGACGCCCATCTTTCTGAGGAAGGGGCTGAAAAGGCTGAGGAATAGGCATATGAGGAACGGCAGGAAAAGAGTCCGTGTCGTGACAATGGGATGCTCGAAGAACCGTGTGGACTCCGAGCATCTCCTCATGCAACTTGCTGCGGCAGGCTATGAAGTCTCTCCTGAAGAGGAGGAACTCGAGACTGCTGATGTGGATGTCCTGATAATCAATACGTGCGGTTTCATACTGGATGCTAAGGAGGAGTCTGTTCAGGCTATTCTCGAGGCAGTGGATGCCAGGAAGCGGGGTGTCGTCAACGAGGTGTACGTCATGGGCTGTCTTTCCCAGAGATACCGCAATGAACTGCCGCTGGAGATACCGGAGGTGGACGGCTGGTTCGGAGCTTTTTCTATCGGGCCCTTGCTTTCCAGACTTTCTGTCGAGCCAGACCCGCGTCTTGAGACAAGACGTCTCCTTACAACTCCGGGGCACTATGCTTACCTGAAGATATCTGAAGGATGCGACCGTCAGTGCTCATATTGCGCCATTCCAGGCATAAGAGGACCTCATGTGTCTGTACCGGAGGAAAAACTGCTGGATGAGGCCAAGTCGTTGGCTGACAATGGCGTTAAGGAACTGATAGTGATTGCTCAGGATACGACGTGCTACGGTCTGGACCTATATGGCGGAAGGCGTCTGGGCAGGTTGCTGACAGGATTGACGGGTGTGGACGGTATAGAGTGGATACGCCTGTTGTATGCGTACCCGACCGGTTTTCCGCAGGATGTCCTGGAAATCATGGCTTCTTCTCCGAAGATGTGCCGGTATTTGGATATTCCTCTGCAACATTCGGCGGACAATGTGCTCAAAGCCATGCGCCGTGCAATAGACGGAGAGGGTACAAGGAGGTTTGTGGAGAATGTCAGACGGACTGTGCCGGGTATCGCCCTGCGTACAACTATGATGGTCGGTCATCCTGGGGAAGGCCAGGAAGAGTTTGATGACCTGCTTTCTTTCGTGAGGGAATACCGGTTCGAGCGTCTCGGAGCGTTCGCGTATTCGGAAGAGGAAGGCACATGGGGGGCACAGAATTTGAAGGATTCTGTACCAGAGGACGTAAAACAGGAACGTCTGGATGAGCTTATGGAGCTGCAGGCGTCAGTTTCTCTCAGGTACAATGAGAGCCGTATCGGAACAGTGGAGTCGGTGCTGGTGGACTCGTGTCAGCCGGAGAGCATGACTTTTACCGGCAGGACATCGAAGGAGAGTCCGGAGGTGGACGGGGAAGTGAATGTCGCGTGCCGAGGTGGCATGCCGGCTCCCGGAAGTTTCGTCAAGGTACTGATTACCGGTGCGGACGAGTACGACCTCACAGGTGAGTTGATAGAGTATTAAGGAGATCCGATATATGAGAAACAGAATTTTCTTGGCATTGGTGTCAGTTGCGGCAGCAGTCTCATGTGCCCCTCTGACATATACACTGCCTGTTGAGAGGATGTCGCCTTCATCAGTTAAGGTGGATTTATTCAATACCCTTCCCGGGGTACTTGTTCTGGACGCCCGTGACAATGATTCTGTACTTATGGCGGCCCTGGCTAACGGACTCGCGGAGGGACTGGAGATTGATCTTGGACTTGACTCAGGCGCAGTACCTGTATATACAATGCGTGCGGAGGACATTAGTCTGCAGGACAGCACGTCATTGCCTTACCTGCATGCGTTGACCGGGGTGGATGTGCTGCTTATAGTCGATTCGCTGGAGCTGGGTGAGTTCGCTGTTTCATGGCCGGAGGAGGAGGCTTACATGCAGAGCAGGTTTATGAAGCAGACCAAGGTGCAGTTACCTTATTCTGTGAGGGTCAGACTGTTCGATTCTGATTCTGCGGCACCTGCTGCTGTCCTGAGCGAGGCTGATGTCCTTGAATGGGCCTTGCTGGCAGATGCGCCGATCACTTCACTGAGAGCCATTGAAAAAGTCAACAGCGGTCTTGAGGAGTATTTCAGGTCAATGGGCTTGACTATGGTGTCAGGTCTGACTCCGAAATGGGAGACAGTCAATGTCACTCTGTATGTGTACGATGATTCGGAGTGGACAGAGGCATGCCGTCTGGCTTATCTGTTCGAGTGGGAGAAAGCGATGGATATCTGGATGAAGTATGCCGGAAGTCCGGATGTCCGCAAGGCGGCCTGTGCGGCACACAATATATCGGTGGCATGTGAGATTCTTGAGCTCAAGGATGTCGCGGCTGAGTGGAGGGAACGCTCGGAAGAATTGTTCAACAAAAGGTAGACAGTTAAAATAAATACAGCAACATTACTATGGTATTGTCGATGACAGGATACGGCAAGTCAGAGGTCGTGTCCGGCAATAAAAAGTATCTGATAGAGGTACGCTCTCTCAACGGGAAAAGTGGTGACATATCGTTTAAGTCATCCATTCTCCCCAAGGACAAAGAATTGGAATTCAGACAGTACGTCTCACGCCGGCTTGTACGGGGCAACATTGATGTGTTCCTGACAGTGGAGACGGTTTCCGGTACGGAAGCCCGCAGGATAGACGGGGACGTGTTCATGGATTATTACAGGCAGATGTCCGGAATATTGTCATCTGTTGCACTGGATCCGTATGAGAATATGGTATCGGCCGCTTTAATATCGTCGATTATGCGGTTGCCGGACGTGGTTTCCACTGATAAGGAAGAATTGACGGAAGATGGCGTGAATGCAATATACAAGGCACTTCAGCATGCTGTAGATGCCTTGATAGCTTTCCGTACTGACGAGGGGACAGTACTTGCGGCGGATCTGCTGACAAGGGTCGGCAATATAGAGTCCATTCTGTCTGAGGCGGAAGAGTTCGAGGCGGAGCGGATTCCTGCTGTCCGGCAGAGGATCGTGTCAAGATTTGAGGAGCTGTCGCAAATACATGACAGCGATCGTCTTGAACAGGAGATGATATACTATCTGGAGAAACTGGACGTCAATGAGGAAAAGGTACGGCTCCGCCAGCATTGCCGTTATTTCAGAGAAACGATGGAACAGGAAGAGTGTCCTGGCAGGAAACTGGGATTCATAGCCCAGGAGATGGGCCGCGAGATAAACACTCTCGGCTCCAAGTCCAACCATGCCGGTATGCAGGCCTGCGTGGTGCGGATGAAGGACGAGCTGGAAAAGATAAAGGAGCAAGTGCTCAACATTCTATAACTGACTACTAACCATTTCGATCCTATGAGACGTTTTTTCTTGACTGCAATGCTGGCCGCCCTTCCCGTCCTGGCTTTTGCCGACGCGCAGGAGGCCCGTCTGCTCCGCTTCCCTTCAGTGGGAGGGAATCAGATTGCGTTCACCTATGCCGGTGATCTTTACACTGTCCCTATAGAAGGCGGTACGGCCGTAAGGCTTACCTCCGATATAGGTTACGAGATTTTCTCAAGGTTCTCTCCGGACGGTAAGACAATAGCCTTCACTGCCCAGTATGACGGCAATACAGAAGTGTATACAATGCCTGCCGAGGGCGGTGTCCCCAGGAGAATCACCTATACAGCCACTGTTGACCGGGACAATATCGGTGACCGCGTAGGTCCCAACAACATCGTAATGGGCTGGACTCCCGACGGCAAGAGCATAATTTACCGCACACGCTGGTATGCCTTCTCCTCTCTCAGGGGACTGCTGTTCACAGTGCCTGCCGAAGGCGGTGAGCCGGTGCAGATTCCTACCACCGAAGGCAGCTTCTGCTCCTATTCCCCCGACGGTTCCAAATTGGCCATGAACCGTATGTACCGTGAGTTCCGTACATGGAAATACTACCGCGGAGGTCAGGCCGATGACATCTGGATCAATACCGTAGGCACTACGGAACTGGAGAACATCACTGACAATGATGCCCAGGACATATTTCCGATGTGGATAGGGGACAAGATCTATTTCCTATCCGACAGGGACCGGATCATGAACCTCTTCTGCTACGATACTGCAACAAAGCAGACCAGGAAGGTGACGGACTTCACCGAGTACGACTGCAAGTTCCCCTCATTCTCCCAGGACTGGATTGTCTTCGAGAACGGCGGTTACATCTACAAATATTCCGTAAAGGACGGCAGCTGCTCCAAGGTGTCTGTTTATCTCAATGACGAGGGAATCCTCGCCCGTGACGAGGTCAAGACATGGGACGGCTCCCGGAACCGCCGTTCCTCATTCTCCCTCTCGCCTGACGGCAGCCGCGTGCTGACAACTTTCAGGGGAGATGTGTTCTCAGTTCCTGCAACTGAGGGTGCTGTCTACAACTTTACCCGTACCCCGGGCGCGCATGACCGCGACGCCGTGTGGTCTCCCGACGGACAGTGGATAGCATGGCTGTCCGACGAAAGCGGGGAATATCAGGTCTATGTCATGCCCTACGATGACCCTGAAGGCAAGATCTGCCTGACCTCGTTCGAGAACGGATATCCTTCCTCGCTGACCTGGACTCCCGATTCGAAGAAACTCTATTTGACTACTGAGAAAAAGCAGCTCATTTCAGTTGACATCGCGACCAAGGAAGTCCGGACCGTATTTGAAGGCCGTTGGGGCGGAGTCCGCGGATTCGACTTCTCGTATGACGGGAATTGGCTTGCATATGGCGCCGGTACCGAATCCGGAGCATCCGTCATCTATCTGATGAATCTCGCTACTGGAGAGAGCACCCCCGTCACCTCTTCTTGGTACAACTCTTCATCGCCCATGTTCTCCGAGGACGGCAAGTACCTGTTCTTCACATCCGCAAGGGATCTCAATGCCATTTATTCATCTGTAGAATGGAATGCGGCATATTCCCTCGGAAGTTATCTCTTCGCCCTGCCCCTGACCAAGGACGCCGGAGACCCGACCGTAATAAAAGGCGATGAGTATGTTCCCGCAGCACCTGAGGCGGAAAAAGAGCCTGCGGCCTCGAAGAAAGGCAAGAAAGGTGCTGCTAAGGAAACCGCTGCCGCCGAGCCGATGAAAGTGGATTTCGACGGCATAGTGGAGAGGGCTGTAGCACTGCCTGTGGAAGGCAGCTATGCCCGTCCCCTCGCTGCATACGACGGAGCACTGTATTACCGTTCGTCAGATGGAGTGAAGAAGCTTTCGCTGAGCGACCTCAAGTCCACCGATGTGACAAAATACGGTGTGCTGGCTATGACTCAGGATCATTCCAAGGCCCTAGTTTCCGATAAAGGCAAATACTATGTGGTATCCACTTCGGGATACAAGGCCGACAAGCAGGTGCCTATGAGCGATATCCGCCTGACCGTGGATTATCATAAGGAATGGAAACAGATATACGATGAGACCTGGAGGGTATACCGCGACTATTTCTATGTAGAGAACATGGTAGGCCGCGACTGGAACGCCATTCACGACAAATATGCCGTGATGCTGCCGTACGTGCAGTACCGTCAGGACCTGACATATCTGATCGGTGAGATGATATCCGAGCTGAATACCGGACACTGCTATGTGACTACCGGCGAGACCCCTGCGGCGGAGAAACTGCCCATCGGCCTGCTCGGAGCCCGCATTGCCAAGGATGAGACCGGATATTTCCGTATCAACAAGATATTCGAGAGCGTAACCTGGGGAGACGAGCGCCGTTCGCCCCTCGGAGAGCCCGGCCTGGGAGTGAAGGAGGGTGACTATATCCTCGCTGTCAACGGTATCCCCGCATCCGAGATGGGAACCATATATGAGGCCCTCGTCGGACGTGTCGGAGTGACGACAGCCCTTAAGGTCAATTCTTCAGCATCTGAGGAAGGTGCCCGCACCATCTATGTGGATCCTATCGCTGACGAGACCCAGCTGGCATACTATGACTGGGTGCAGAACAACATCCGCAAGGTCGAGGAGATGTCCGACGGCCAGATAGGCTACATCCACATTCCCGACATGAGCGTGGCCGGACTGGATGAGTTCACCCGCCTGTTCTACTCTCAGCTGGACAAGAAGGCCCTGATCATAGATGACCGTATGAACGGAGGCGGAAATGTGTCGCCTATGATACTGGAGCGTCTGCAGAGGGAGGTATACCGCATGAACATGTACCGCAACGGCAGCGAGCAGCTGGCGACCATACCCGAGTCCGCACATTACGGCCCCAAGGTCTGCCTGATCGACAAGTACTCCTCTTCCGACGGCGACCTCTTCCCCTACGGATTCCGCCAGCTCGGCATCGGCAAGCTGATCGGTATGAGGACATGGGGCGGTATCGTCGGCATATCCGGCTCGAGACCCTATCTCGACGGCCAGGATGTCCGTACCCCGTTCTTCACCTCTTACTCCACCGAAGGTGACTGGATTATTGAGAACCACGGAGTGGATCCCGACACCGAGTGCGACCTCAATCCCTTCGAGGACTACCTCGGCAACGACGCCCAGCTCAACAAGGCCGTCGAAGTCCTCCTCCAGGAGCTCCAGAACTGGAAGCCCCTGCCCGGAGTGCCTGAGGCTCCAGTAAGGTAGGTGTCCGACCGTAGAATATATCAATGCCCCGGATGTCGCGAGTGTCCGGGGCTTTTTTCGACTCATGTAGTGCGTTTGTGGACGTTATAGGGGAGACCAAGGAAGGTGGGCGATGGTGCGGTTGCGGTAGATGAGGTAGGCTCCGTCGGGGGCGTTGTTGACGGAGGGCCAGTCGCCGCAGAGGTATGGGATGCTGTCAAGCATGGCTTTTACGGTGCTGCTCTGTGAGGAGACTTTCTCCTTATAGAATTCAAAGGTGTCACTGCTTCCGTCTTTGAGAACTACTATCGGCTTCGGGCATTCAGTGTCTATGCTGCTGTAGGTAATGAGGAAGTCGAGGGTAGCAGCGATACAGGACGAACAGTCTGGTTCTGATATGAATAACAGCATAGGAGTGGTACTTTCAGGGTCCTGTGAGATGAAATTGGAACTGAAATCCGGAAAAGCGCTGTTTCCGTCGGCACTGTCCTCGAAAGCTTTTGCGTAATCGATATTGAGAAATGCCTCGAGGGTACGGATTTTCGATGAGTCCGCGCTGTCCGAGGCATTGTTTTCAGAACCCTGCCGGTTGTGGCCGCAGGAGGTTGCGGCCATAAGTACAAGTGTGATAATCAGAAGTTTATTCATTTTATCCAAGCTGATATTTGTAGAATACATTTTCTCCGGTGCTGTCGGTGCCGAATACATAGATATACCGGCTGTCCTTGCTCAGAGACATGGATTCAATATAGTAATCGATGTAGTATGAGTCTATAAAATTCCCGTCCCAGTCGAACTTCATAATCCAGGTTTTCAGCAGTGACCTGTCAAAATTGTTTTTGTAGGAAAGAAGAGCGCCATTGTAACTTACGTAAAAATAGCTTTCATCATGGCAGAACGACGAGTAGGCTGCAGGTATGGTGTTGAGAAAGACAACATCTCCGTCGTCTTCAATCAGATATTTCTGAGACGGCATCTCCGGACCGAGGATTTCTCTCAGTGGATTGAGTCGAAGGTCATAAATCTCCAGTTCGGGCTTATAAGTATTGACGAATACAATTCTGTCATTGATGTGAGAAATAAAAAAAGTAGAATAAGAGACGTTGAATGTATCATATTCGTAACTTGAGGAGTCTTCATACACGTAATTGCTGTCTGTGATGATAAATCTGGGACCGTTATTGTCGATCCCGTATTCTTTGTTGATAAAGCAGTAAGGATTTAAAGCAATCAGCCTTCCCTTAAAGGGCAGTTTGTATTGAGATTGGAGAGACAGAGTCCTGAGTTCCGGATTATAAGAATCATTATACACGGCATCGTGAATAGGTATGATTGCTATTCTGTCTTTTTGAAAATCCTCGATGCCAATAGTGTCGTTGTTGAAATAAAAATTGACATCCAGCATTTCTCCGGGGCCGTTGCCATGACGTAACAGATGTTTTATCAGACGGTTCTCATTAAGATTGTACAATTCTAAGAACCATGTCGAATTTTTGTTGCATACCACGGCAATGCTGTCTTCGCAGATGTAAATCTCTTGTGCGGAAATAGGTATATTGAAGTTGAGGTCTTCAGAAATCAGCGTGTTTGCTGTGTCCTTTACTGTATGGTCCAATGTCATGACAGGAACATTACCGGTGCTCTGCTCTGAGCAGGACACAGATAATGCAACAGCCATTATCATGCTTATGTACGAGGATCTCATGTATAAAATTTTAAAATTAAAGATGGGGGTCATTGTCCTTATCATCGAACGATGGCGGCGAGAACTGCCGCGATGGATTTTTGTTTAGTTTTCATGACAGTATCAGTTTTAAAGTTTCCGCTCCAAAGTTAAACAGAAACAAAAACAGAAACAAAAAATCTGCTGGATTGATGCAAACTTCTTATCTTTGTAAGTTGTAAAATACGCAGAGAAGATGGAAGACTTGAACAGACAGCAGCAAGGCGCGGCGGAAGGAGCCGTACAGAAGAATTTTCTGGAAGAGATTATCGAGAATGACCTGGCTTCGGGCAGGGTGGAGTCGGTGATGACCCGCTTCCCGCCGGAGCCGAACGGTTATCTGCATATCGGCCATGCGAAGAGCATCTGCCTCAATTTCGGACTGGCTCAGAAATACGGCGGACGTACCAATCTCCGCTTCGACGACACCAATCCTGTGAAGGAAGACACTGAGTATGTGGATTCCATCAAGGAGGACATCAAGTGGCTCGGATTTGACTGGGCAGGGGAGTACTACGCTTCCGATTATTTCCAGCAGCTCTATGACTGGGCTGTGGTGCTGATAAAGAAGGGACTGGCCTACGTGGACGACCAGACTCAGGAGGAAATCCGGCAGAACCGGGGCACGGTACAGCTGCCCGGAGTGGACAGCCCTTGGAGGAACCGCAGCGTGGAGGAGAACCTGGATCTGTTCGAGCGGATGAAGAACGGGGAATTCCCAGACGGCTCCAAGGTGCTCAGGGCCAAGATCGACATGGCCCATCCGAACATGATGTTCCGCGACCCTCTGATGTACCGCATCATCCATGCGCACCATCACCGCACCGGCGACAAGTGGTGCATCTACCCGATGTACGACTACGCCCACGGGCAGTGCGACTCGATAGAGCACATCACCCATTCGATATGCACCTTGGAGTTCGACGTACACCGTCCTCTCTACGACTGGTTCATCGAACAGCTGGGCATTTTCCCCTCGCATCAGTACGAGTTCGCCCGCCTGAACCTCACCTATACCGTCATGAGCAAGCGCAAGCTCCTGGAGTTAGTGCGCAACGGCTTTGTCAGCGGCTGGGACGACCCCCGCATGCCGACCATCTGCGGTATCCGCCGCAGGGGCTATACCCCCGAGAGTATCCGCAATTTCGCCGAGAAGGTGGGAGTGGCCAAAAGGGACAACCTTATCGACCTTTCGCTCTTAGAGCGGTGTCTGCGCGAGGACCTGAACAAGCGCTCCAACCGCTATATGGTAGTCACCGACCCCGTCAAGTTAGTCATTACCAACTGGAATGACGGCGAGTGCAGTGCGGCTACCGAGACGGAGACCGGCCGGACCGAATACTGCATTGCTCCTAAGAACCCCGAGGATCCCGAGGCTGGGCAGAGGACTATCCTCTTCGGCCGTGAGCTCTATATCGAGAGGGCCGATTTTATGGAGGAGCCTCCCAAGAAGTTCTTCCGTCTGCGTCCCGGCGGAGAGGTGCGTCTGAAATACTCCTATATCGTCACAAGAGCTGGGTTGAGCCCGGCATCGAAGAACCCTATCACCGAGATCCGCTGCACCTCCGATCCGACGACCAAGCCCGGCAGCGGCACATGGCGCTCGGTCAAGGGCACTATTCACTGGGTCAATGCCACCCAGTGCGAGAAGGTGCGCCTGAGACTTTACGACCGGCTCTTCACCGAGGCCGACATGAGCGGCATACCGGAGGGCAAGGACTACAAGGCATATCTCAATCCGGATTCGCTCAAGGAGGTGGACGCTCTCGCCGAGCCGGGCCTTTTGGAGGACGCTTCAGGTATCGCCGTGCAGTTTGAGCGCAACGGCTACTATATCAAGGACAAGGACTCGACACCGGAGCTGCCGGTATTCAACCGAGCTACGGGACTCAAGAGCAGTTTCTAAGCATATAGGACAATATGCTCTGGGTGTTGTCAGCGGTCATAGGACTGGTAGCAGGTGCGTCTGTTGTCTGGATTATTCAGGCGTCTGCCCGTAAACGGGATGCTGCTCTGGCAGAGGCAGATCTGAAAGTGGCTCAGGCCAGGACTCAGATGCTTGAAGACAGTCTGGCTGAGCAGAAGGAGGCCCGTAAGGCGGAAGTCGAGGCCATGCGCCGCGAGTATGACGAGAAACTTCAGAAAATGGTGCTGACTTTCAAGGATTCGGCCTCAGCCATTCTGAAGGAGAAGTCCGTTGACCTGTCCGCCGCCAATTCCGAGCAGATAAAGAATATTCTGGACCCTTTAGGCAAGAAGATGGAGGAGTTCCGCCGCGCCGTGGAGGAGTCCAAGGAGAAATCATTGAAAAATACGGCATCCATCGAGCAACAGATCCGCTCGATGATGGAACAGACGGCGGCTGTCGGCAAGCAGGCCGACAATCTGGCTACGGCCCTGCGCTCCAATAACAAGGCGGTGGGTAATTGGGGTGAGGTCGTGCTGCTCAACCTTCTGGAGGGAATGGGACTCCGGGAAGGAGAGGATTTTGTCCTGCAGGAGACAATCAGGGATGTGGACGGCAGGACTGTCCTGTCTGATGGTGAAGGACGCAGGCTGGTGCCGGATGTGGTCTTGTACCTGCCTGAAAACAAGGCAGTGGTCATAGATTCCAAGGTCTCTTTGGACGGATATCTTGAGTACGGCAACTCTGCGGACGATGCAGGTCGTAATGCAGCGCTCGCGTCTCATCGCAGGAGTGTGGAAGCTCATGTCAAGGAACTGTCAGCCAAGAACTACAGTCAATATATACGTCAGACCGGCCGTGATTCGCTGGACTATGTGGTGATGTTCGTTCCCAACGAAGGTGCATTCCAGCTGTATTACCAGAATTTCCGTGAGGACTGGCACAAGGCTTTTGACAAGGGTATAATCATTTCCGGAGAGTCCAACCTTTTCGCCATGCTGAAGATCATAGAGAACACATGGGTGAGGGTAAATCAGCAGAAGAATACGGAGGAGGTGATGCGTCTGGCTTCTGAGCTGCTGGACAGGGTAGGGAAGTTCGCCAATACCTTTGATGACGTGGGGACTGTTCTGGACAAGGCTGCGGCTAAGTTCGATGAGGCCCGTAAGGTGCTTTCCGGAAGGGTCTCAGTAGTGTCGACGGCCAGAAAACTGGAGAAAAAAGGGGTGCAGGTGAAAGCCTCTTTCCATGCGGCCCTCCTGGGCGAAAGCGTGCAGGATGATGTAGAGGATGAAGTAAATAAAAGAATATGAAAAGTTGTATCCGGATAATAACCACAGGTGTGCTGTGTATAGTGCTGACGGTCTCCTGTGCCGGGAACCGGCAGAAGAAATCAGAAACATCAGGAACTGGAGCTGAGTCTCCTTTTACGGTGGAGGATCTGCGCTCGAGACGGCATAATACTCTGCGTGCGGAAGGCACCGGCAAGTCTTCCTCGGTGGAGACGGCTACCCAGATAGCCCGCATGAATGCCCTGACTGTCCTGGCCGGAAAGCTGTCACCGGCTGATACGGCTGATTATGAGTGTGAGGATGGCAGCAAGGTGCAGAGAACAACGGTTCAGGCATCTGTAGCAGAGGCCACACTGGTGGACAGGCGGGTATTCCGTGACAAGAAGACAGGGACATTTACTGTCTGGGTGCTTCTCGAAGCCAATATGGACAATGACTGATGGGTATGCGCAGGGTAATATTCATATTGATACTGCTGTCGGTTATGCAGTTGTCCATGCCTGTATTGCTCAGGGGGCAGCAGTTTCTTTGGGATGTGGATGTGAAGTTCGGCTTTGACAACCGGGAATATTCGTCTTTGACGACATCCCCTTCCGGAACGATATTCGGAACGATGCTCTCACCGAAAGTGGGCTTGGGATTCGGTGACGGACATGCCGTATACGCAGGTGTGGACATCACGCGGTATTTCGGGAAGTCGGATCCGGCCCTGTTGTTCGATTATCTGATTTATTACCAGTATGACGGGGAGCGCTTTAAAGTCAATGCAGGGGCTTTCCCCAGAAAACGTATGACAGGCTATTATCCGGAGGCGTTCTTCGATGACCGTTTCTTCTTCGACGGCAGTATAGAAGGAGCTTTGTTGGGCTATACCGGCAAGTATTGGCGGGTGGAAGGTGTAGTGGACTGGGTCGGTCTCATGGATAAGGATACAAGGGAGCAGTTCTTAGTGTATTCTTACGGAAGTTTCGGAGTACCGTGGCTCAATCTGTCCTACAGTTTCATGATGAATCACTATGCCAACACCGCCTCGTTCAGCGGCGGAGTGGTGGACAATGTGTGGCTGTATCCGCATCTGGTCTCGGATGTGTCGGAGTATCTGCCGCAGAGGATGGGCCTGACATTGCGGGCCGGCTGGATGCAGACGTTTCAGAATGACCGTTTCAGAAATCAGGGCTACACTATGCCCGGCGGTTTTCAGGGTGAGGTCGCGTTTGGGTATTACGGTTTCGGAATCCGCAATACGGTCTATATAGGAAAGAATCTGATGCCTTTCTACGGTGCTGAGGATATAGAGGGCAAGGTCTATGGCAGCGGTCTGTATTACGGAGATGTGTTCTACAGTACGAATTCGGGTATCTACAACCGTCTGGAAATATCGTACAAGTACGATTTCAGAAATTTTCTTAGTCTGAAAGTGGCGTCTGTGCATCATTACGACGGATACGGCTGGGGATGGCAGCAGCTGGTTCAGCTGACGGTCAATCTTAATAATTTCCAGTTTCCGTTAAAATCCAGGACTGATCACCCGCACCGTCATCATGAATGAGGCTGTGAACCGGCCGCAAATATGTAGGATATGCGTAAATCAGAGATTCCGGAAGTAAATGCACAGTTGCAGCAGTACGTGGCAGATAATGTCCTGCCAAGATATGACAGCTATGACAAGGCCCATTCGCGCAGGCATATACAGTCGGTCATAGATCAGAGTATGGAGATTTTCCGAAAATTGTCTGCCGGGCAGATGGACGGCGGCCGCCGCTATGAGCTGAATCCTGATATGGTCTACGCCATAGCCGCGTATCATGACGTAGGTGTGTGCGAAGGACGTGAGTACCATCATCTGTCGTCCGGCAGGATGTTGGAGGAGGATGTAAGGCTTAGGCAATGGTTTACAGAGGAGCAGATACACGTGATGCGGGAGGCCGTCGAGGATCACCGCTCGTCCAATAAATCCTGGCCGCGCTCCATCTATGGCCGGATAGTCTCGGAGGCGGACAAAGTGATAGATTTTGATACGGTATTTTCCCGAGCCATATTGTACGCACGTGCGTCTTGTCCTCAAATGACAGCAGAGGAGATATTTCAAAAGAGCTACGGACATCTGCTGGACAAATACGGTGATGGAGGCTACATGCATCTGCAGTTCTCTGATTCCCCTAATGCCGTGCGTCTTGCAGAACTGCGCGAGAAGTTGCGTGATCCGAAGCTGATGCGGCGGGAATACAGCCTTTTCGAGGTACATCCGCTGGAGCCGTTCATGCCTGAGAACGCGCGGGTGCTCCTGCTCGGTTCATTTCCCCCTCCCCATGAGAGATGGTCCATGGAATTCTTCTACCCCAATTTCCAGAATGACATGTGGCGCATCATGGGACTGCTTTTTTATGGAGACAAGGAACATTTTGTAGTGCCGGGTCAGAAGTGTTTCGACTATGATCGGGTGGTGGATTTCTGCCGCCGGAAAGGCATTGCCCTGTACGATGCGGCCTATATGGTCAAGCGTTTGCGTGGCAACGCCTCCGACAACTTTCTGAAAATCATCGAGCCTACCGACATCCGATCTCTCCTGTCCCGGATGCGCTTGTGCCGGACGGTCGTCTCCACAGGCGGCAAATCAGCCGAACAGATCGCCTCTATCCTCGATGTACCCGTCCCTCCGGTCGGCGGCTCCGTCCATTTTACCCTACCTGCTGTTTGCAGAGCCGAAACCAAGTCCGGCCATGCGTCCGAGGCCCGTACCGTGACATTTTACCGGATGCCCTCATCCTCCCGTGCATATCCGCTGCCGTTGGAGAAAAAAGCTGCCGCCTATTCCACAGTCCTCATTTCCCCGACTGCACCTGCTTCAGAGCAGCAGTAGATGACATTAAAGCCGCCCATAAATACCTGCATTTTCTATTGAAAAGCCATGTCGCCTTTTGGTAGAAGTCTTGGTGGAAGCTGGATTTTGTATTGTGCTGTGCAGTGAGCTGAAAATGTGTACTGATTATCAAGTGTTTATGAAACGAGGTGCACATTTGGCTGGTTTTAAAATGGGCAAATGTGCAAGGTGCTTTGTAAGGCGTTGATTACCAAGGGTGATTTTCCCAGACTGCACATGACAGAACAAAATTGCGCTGTACAGTCAGGGGTACGTTGGTCGGGTTGGAAAAATAGAACGGCAGGATGCCTGCCGGGATGCAAGCCGGGGACGCTGTCGGTGTGGAGGGAGGCTGGAATGTTATGTCTCGGGTGCCTACTGAGGTTGTCAAAGCTGTAGACTGGCTGTGAGCACTTCAACACAAAGCGGAAAGGCGGCCTCATATCCGAGAAGTACCTGCGGCGGTACTTGGAAAATGAAAAAGGACCGGAGAACGGTCCTTTAAACATTTGGTACACCTCACAACTCAAGGCTCCGGGGTATTTTTGCGGATAATAATTTCCACAATCAGTATCTATAGTGCTTGAGTATGCGGATGGCGGCTTCGGCCTGATCCTGGCCGAATTCCCATGCCCTTTCGAGGAAAATGCGGGCGAAGGTGTATTTCTTCGGGGTGCCCTCACCGTCGAAGTACATGCGGCCGAGCTTGAGCAGGGCCGGGCCCACGTTGCGGTTGGCTGCCTTGTGATAGTACTGGAGCGCAGTGGAGTAGTTTTTTTGGCCATAGTAGTAGTCGCCCAGGAACAGTCCGGCTATAGAAGAACCTCTGTCAAGGGCATTGCGCAGGGTCTGAACACCTTTGCCTGCGGAGCCGTGCTCTATATCCAGACGGCCCAGCCATGCCGAGCAGTCCTGATTGCCCTCACCGCTGCCTTCCTCGAAGATGCTGCGGGCCTGACCGTACTCACCCATGTCGTAGAAGACTTCTCCCATGCTGGCATATCCCTGAGTCTCTCCGTTCTCGATGGCCTCGCGGTAGTATTCGGCGCACCGTTCCATATTCTGCTCTCCGAATCTGCCGGCGTAGTAGAGTTGCCCCAGGTTGCAGGCGCAGATCCAGCTGCCGTGCTCTATGCCTTCGAGGTATATCTGTCTGGCTTCGTCAAAATGTCTCTGACGCTCAGCCGAGAGACCGGCCATCTTCCATGCCCATTTCAGACCCTTTTCCGCTGCATCACGGAAATACGATTTGGCGTGCTGGAGGTTGACTTCCATGCCGTTTCCATAGTAACTCATAGCTCCGATTGCGCCTATGCACCCGGCATGGCCGATACTGTGTCCTTTCCAGTAATAGTCCCATGCTTTGTTGTAGTCCTGAGATATGCCTGCCTTGCCGTAGAAATACAGGTCTCCGGCTTTCTCGCAGCAGTCCCCGCTGCCTATCTTTATGCCCTGCTCGAATATTTTAAGTGCTTTACGGCCTTTGTCCTCAAGAGTGTACAGGACGCCCAGCTCGCGGAGACACCAGAGATCCCTCATATCAGCCCCGCGCTCGTACCATTTCCAGCCTTCTTTCCTGTTTTCAGGCAGGCCGTAGACTCCTTTGTAATAGCCCCAGGCCAGTGTCTTGATGGCGTGGATGTTGCCACGGCGGGCTTCGGCGGTGACCCTGTCCGCGTCGATAATGTAATCGTTTTTCGGAAAACCGTCCGTGCCGTCATATACAGTATCCTCTACTTCGTCCTCGTCGTCGTAGTCATCGTCCTCCTCCTCATCATCATCTTCTTCTTCATCTTCATCAACTTCATCATTCTCATAGTCGTCATCATAATCATCATCGTCCTCATCTTCCCCATCCCCGAAAAGAGTTCCGTTATTGAGCTCATCCAGCAACGACTGAGCATATTCGGAGTCCATGGAGGCTCCTTTTTCCAGCAGTTCCCGGCATTTGTCCATATCCTCCTCTACTGGAACGCCCGCTCCGTACATAAAGCCCAGGAGTGCCCACGCCTCAGGTAGATCGGTCTCTTCGGCAACTTTCATAGCCATGTCGTACGCCGCCTCCGGATCCTGCTCAATGCCGCTGCCGGTGAACATCCTCTCCGCCAGCCTGAAACAAGCCTCGGGCACACCTGCATCCGCAGCTTTGCGGAACCATCTGACAGCTTCCTCCTCATCCGCTTCTTCTTCATTTTCGGGGAAAGCGTATTCCAGTCCTACAAGATACTGTGCCCATTCGTCGTTTTTTTCGGCGTATTTGAGCAGTTGCTTGAAACTCAAGTTGTCATAGTCTATGTCTTTCATGATGTTGAGGTTTTATAAGGTTGTTTTCTCGGCGAAGTATTTCCAAAGAGGACTGAGCATGGTGGCCTGGCGGATCTGGCCTGAGCGCATAAGCTCAAGTACTTCTTCTCTGGTTTTCAGATGGACGGAGATGTCCTCGGTGGCTTCCAGATGCTGATCGGAAATCTTTCGGACTCCGGTGGCTACGAAGCTGTAGCAGTGGTTGTTGCTGGTGCTGGCATTGGGTGCCGATACAAGGCTGAGAGTCCATGTGCCGTCACCGTAGCCGGTCTCTTCCAGCAATTCGCGGCGGGCGGCCTGTTCCGGTGTCTCGCCTTTCTCGCAGACTCCTGCCGGTATTTCCCAGCCGGTGGAGCCGATGCCGTGGCGGTACTGCCGCTCGATGATGAAACGGCCGTCCTCGGTGACGGCGATGACATTGACCCAGTCGGGGTATTCGAGGACGTAGAACTCGGGATTGATGTTGCCGTTGGGCAGCTGTACCTTGTCCCGGCGGGCGGTGAGCCACGGACGGCGGAAGAGGTACTCGCTCTCGAGCACACTCCATCTTTTGTCATCCATGTTTTTGTCCGTGTCGGTATTCATGATAGTATGTGTGTTTTCTTGGACACTATTGCCCCGATGTGGCTTCCTTCAGTTCACGGTTGAGGTAGCCGGAGTAGTCGCGGACTTTCCTGTCGTAATCCTCCTTGAAAAGAGGTGAGGATATGAGGAAGTCGGCCGTGCTTCGGTTGTAAGCCGTGGGGATGTTGTAGAGGTTGGATATGCGGAGCAGGGCCTTTACGTCCACATCGTGGGGCTGGGGCTGCATGGGGTCCCAGAAGAATACGATCATGTCGATGACCTCTTCGGCGATGAGGGCACCCAGCTGCTGGTCTCCTCCAAGAGGACCGGATTTGAGACGGGTGATGTTGAGTTCTTTCCTGCCGTTTCCGTCCAGAGCTTCCTGAACGAGCCGTCCGGTTGTACCTGTGCATACGAGCCGGTATTTTTCCAGGGTGCCCCGGTTGAACTTGACCCATTCTATGAGGTCTTTCTTGCAGTTGTCGTGTGCCACTAAGGCTATTGTCTGTATCTTCATGCTATGGGTTTGAATTTGTCTCTATATCTGCAAATATAATAAATATAATGTCTCTCTGAAATCATCAGCTGACGGTGGAATAGTCTATGATATCTCCGTTTTCCTGTCTTAGTCTGTTCAGACCGTTTCTAAGCAGGGCATTGGATGGATTTTCCAACAGCGGGTCGTCTTCCAGCACTCTGGCGGCGGCTGAACGTGCCTGACTCAGTACAGGGGAGTCCTTACCCAGATCGGCTATCTTCAGGTCGAAGGCCAGACCGCTCTGCCGTGTACCCTCCATGTCTCCAGGGCCTCTCATGCGCAGGTCTGCTTCAGCCAGTTCGAAACCGTCGCTGGTGGAGCACATCAATTCTATTCTCTTGCGTGAGTCTTCGCTCAGCTTGTATCCGGTCATAAGTATGCAGTAGGACTTTCCGGCACCTCTTCCGACCCTGCCACGGAGCTGATGCAGTTGGGAAAGTCCGAACCGTTCGGCGCTCTCGATTACCATTACGGATGCATTAGGAACGTCTACTCCGACTTCGATTACTGATGTGGCAACAAGAATATCGGCTTTTCCTTCAGCGAACAGCTTCATGTCGAATGCCTTGTCCTCGTTTTTCTGCTGGCCGTGCACTACGGCTGTGACGAACTCCGGAGCCTTGAAGTAATTGACAACGGTATTATACCCTTCTTCCAGATTCTGGTAGTCCAGTGTCTCGGATTCCTTGATCAGGGGATAAACGATAAATGCCTGCCTGCCTTTCCTTATCTCGCTTTTTATGAATTCGTACATCTGGTAGCGCCTGTTTTCCGTTACATGAATGGTCTGTACCGGCTTGCGCCCGGGGGGCAGTTCGTCTATCACTGACACGTCCAGGTCTCCGTAAAGGGTCATGGCAAGAGTCCTCGGAATGGGAGTGGCTGTCATTACCAGAATGTGCGGAGGTTCTGCGGACTTGAGTCTCAGCCTTGCTCTCTGGTCTACTCCGAACCTGTGCTGCTCGTCGATTACTACAAACCCGAGACGGGCGAAAACCACACTGTCCTCAATGACCGCATGGGTACCGATGAGGATGTTGATGCTTCCATTCCGCAGACCAGTGTCTATCTCTCTGCGTTCCTTGGCCTTGGTGCTGCCTGTGAGCAGGGCGACCCGGACTCCCGAGCCTTCCAGGTTCCGGACGAAATTGTTGAGATGCTGCACGGCCAGCACTTCTGTCGGGGCCATCACGCAGGCCTGGTAACCGTTGTCTACCGCAATAAGTGACGACAGCAGCGCCACCATGGTCTTGCCGCTTCCTACATCTCCCTGCAGGAGACGGTTCATCTGTCTGCCTGAGACCGTATCCCGACGAATTTCCTTGATTACCCGTTTCTGGGCTCCCGTCAACTCGTAAGGCAGCCTGTTGTAGCAGAAGTTGAACGCATCTCCGACTTTTTTGAAAAGGATGCCGGATGTTCCGCTCATTCTCACATTCCTTTGTCTTAGCAGTGACAGCTGTAGGAAGAACAGTTCCTCGAATTTGAGTCTGTGGCGGGCGGCTTCCAGTGTCCTGGTGTCCTTTGGAAAATGAATGTTCGCAAGGGCGAATCCGAGAGACGGCAGATGCCATGCGGAGATGACTTCATCGGGCAGTGTCTCCTTTATCTGGCCGGCGGTTTTCTGCTGCAGGGTATATTGCAGTCTTGCGAACACTTTTACCGATATGCCGTTGTTGCGCAGTTTGTCGGTGCTCGGGTAGATTCCGGTTAGGGAGGTTGGCCAGGCTGCTGTTCCGCTCTCGTCTACGGGATCGAGTTCAGGATGGACCATGTTCCATGACCCGTTGAACTGTGAGGGTCTGCCGAAGACTATATATTCCTTGGAAGGGGATATTTTCTGCTGGATCCATTTTATGCCTTTGAAGAATACCAGGTCTATGGTGCCGCTGTCATCCTTGAGGACAGCGATAAACCGGCGCCCTTTCCCTTCGCCTGCGGCCGATGTCCGGATAATCTTTCCGCGAAGCTGTATGTAGGCTGTGGAAGAGTCTATGTCACAGATGGAATATACCTTACTGCGGTCGATGTACCGGTGTGGAAAGGTATACATCATGTCTCCGAACGTACGTATTCCGAGTTCCTTTTCCAGAAGCACGGCCCTTTTTTCTCCGATACCCGGCAGATATTGTATTTCCCTGTCAAGAATGTAGGACATACGGCAAAAATAAGTAATTTTGCAACCATGATAAACAAGTAACCCAAATTTTTGTCATCATGAACAGGAAAATAATAATAGGAATAACCCAGGGTGACACCAACGGCGTAGGGTATGAGGTTATAATAAAGTCTCTTACTGATGCCCGCATGCTTGAGCTGTGCATCCCTATAGTATACGGGTCCTCCAGGGCATTCGGCTTCTATAAAAAGCAGTTGGCTGATGTGGAGAATCTCAATACCAACGTTATCAATACAGCAAAGGACTATCATCCGAAACGTGTCAATATAATCAACTGTGTACCCGACAACTTCAGGATTGATCCGGGACAGCCGACCCCTGAAGGGGCCAATGCGTCTCTAATAGCTCTCAAGGAGGCGGTAAAGGACCTGAAGAATGGAGATCTGGATGCTATGGTTACGGCTCCCCTCAATAAGAAGGCCGTTGCCCTGCATTTTCCTGGATTTACAGGACATACTGAGTATCTGGTAAATGAGTTCGGAGCTGGAGACGGTCTGATGTTCCTGATAACCGACAAGATGAGGGTAGGAGTGGTGACCAATCACCTTCCTCTTTCGAAAGTGCCCGGGGCAATGACGATAGACAGGATATTAAGCAAGCTCCGTCTGATGAACGAGTCCCTGAAAAAGGATTTCGGCATTATCCGTCCTAAGATTGCAGTCCTGGGACTTAATCCCCACTCAGGGGACGGCGGCCTGCTCGGCAATGAGGAACAGGATATCATAAATCCTGCAATCGTTGCGGCAAACGAAGAGAATATACTGGCATTCGGAGCCTACTCTCCGGACGGATTCTTCAGTACTCACCAGCAGTACAATTTCGATGCGGTGCTGGCTATGTATCATGATCAGGGACTGATTCCTTTCAAGGCACTCGCTTTCGATACAGGTGTCAATTTCACTGCCGGACTTCCTGTCGTGAGGACATCGCCCGACCACGGTACAGCATATGAGCTTGCCGGCAAGGGGATGGCCAATCCGATGCCCATGAAGTCGGCAATCTATTCTGCGATAGATATTGTACGCAACCGCTGGAACTATGAGAGTATGCGTGAGAACGCCATGCGCACGGATTCTGGTACAGGCAGCAGTGTTCACGGGCCAGTATAGCATGTCATGTCCGGAGAACGCAGACTTCTTCCTATAGAGATTTATACAGACGGCTCGTCAAGGGGCAATCCCGGTCCGGGCGGCTACGGAGTCATATTGCGTTGCGGAGAGCATTACAAGGAACTCTCGGAAGGTTTTCCGGAGACGACCAACAACCGAATGGAGCTTACGGCGGTCATTGTCGGACTGGAGGCCGTCAAGCGCCCGAATGCGGAGATAATCCTGTACAGCGACTCCAGGTACGTGGTGGATTCTGTCAACAAGGGCTGGGTCTTCGGCTGGGAACGTAAACGGTTCGAGAAACGGCTCAACGCAGATCTGTGGATTCGCTTTTTGGAGGTATACCGCCGTCATCGGGTACGTTTCGTCTGGGTGAAGGGTCATGCCGACAATCCGATGAACAACCGTTGTGACCAGCTGGCCGTGGCTGCGGCTGCCGCTGTGCAGAATTTTGCAGGCACGTCCCGGTGTATATGAGTATTGATCAGTATCGGTAGTCTTCTATACCGATGCCTTTCTCTTTCAGTTCCGCGGCTGACAGGTTCTCCTTGTCCGGCTCTACGGCGCGGTGAATCTCTTCCGCAATGGTCCGCGAGATGGCCGTGCGCCGGGGATTGTAGCAGGTTATGCTCCACGCGGCCCGGATGATCACCTTCGGCGAAGAGAACCTTGTATCGTGCGTACTGCACATGGACGAGAAGACTCCCCACCTGCACGCCACCATCGTTCCCATTGTAATCGGGGAGCGCGTCCGCAGGAAGCGGGAGGGCGAGAAGAAATATGAGACGAAGTCCGGTCCACGACTGTCAGCGGACGATGTGATGCGGTGCACCAAGCTTCATGAATATCAGAACAGCTATGCCAAGGCCATGAAACCGTTCGGGTTGCAGCGTGGAATTGTCGGCTCTACCGCCAAGCATCAGACAAACTCGGAATATTACAGGCAGCAGTTAATCCAGTATGAAGAGGATATAGCCAAGTTACAGGCCGATGTGGAGAAGGCGCAAGAAGGAAGGAACACTATCCTCGCGTGGTTCGGCAAGGGAGACCTTGCCAAGACAAAGAAGGAACTGGCAGACAAGGACAGGCTGATTGCCGAACTCAATAAACAGATTGAGGAACTTCAGGCAGAAAAGGTACGGTTGCAGGAACAACATAAATCAGAAATCGGAAAACTGCGAAACGGCTATCAAAAAGAAATAGACAAAGCCATTCATCAGGCGGAAGCGGCAGAACGGCAGTTCAAGGAGAAGGATGCAATCATAGATAGACAGAGGAAGCAGATAAGTTTGCTTGACCGCAAGGCCAATCCCCAACGTTACAGCCTCTCGTCCGGTGCCGAGCTTGTACGTATCAATGTCTCAAACTATCGGAATCCGTCGCTTCACATCTGGACACGGGTCGGTGATGAGCTTTTTGAGGACACCAAGTTCCAAATAGACTATGATGTGGCCCAAAGACATTTCAACGGTCAGACCACGGACGAGGAGTTTGTCAATGCTGTGTTCGAACCGCAGGAGCAGGTAAGCGGTAAGCAGGCGGAACTATTGGGTGCTGCGTTTACCCTTGCAGCCGGAGGTCCGGCACAGCCCCATGTCGGCACTGGTGCTGGCAGTTCGTCTTCCGACCTTCCGTGGAGTGAACAGAAAAACAGGTCAAAACGAAGTAAATAACAGCAAAGAGGCTGTCGCAAACTATTCTATATTGATGCAGCCTCTTTGCCTTTCCATATGTTCTCTATATCAATTGTTTCATTTGCTGGACGAAATCCGGCTTCTATCTTGCCTATTTGTACAACAAGTGGCATTTCAGCAAGTTGACCTGCAATTACACAAACCCCAGTTGATAAAATCGGCAATGATTCAACTGAAACTTTATCTAGATATGAAATTGTATTGTTCACTTGTTGTATGTCCTTTTCATTAACAAGCCGATGTATAAAATAATTATGCAATTGCGATATTATGGTAGAAGAAATATCCGACGGACGTTGGCTGGCAATAGTCATGAATACTCCGAATTTTCGACCCTCTTTAATAATCTCTTCAAAAACCTCTAGTCTATAATCTTTCCACTCTTCACTTTCACGTGTTGATTGATAAGACAATATATTATGCGCTTCATCTACTATTAAATTTAAATATTTTTGAGCCTTCCCCGCTTTTTTATGTTCATTATATAGTTTATTAGTCAACAATAATGGAATACGTTTCTTTGTGTCAGTATTTACATCGCTTAAATCAATAATTACAACATTAGAATCGCCCCAAAAATCACCCATGTCTTTTGAAGAATTAAATATGCGAGAAATGTCTGATTCTGATTGACGAAGTTTATGAATTGCAGGAGCAATGTGTTCATTTAATGCTCTGTTTGCTAACACATCATATATCATTCGCATATACATTATACATATAAAGTTATGAATAAAACTTTCTGTAAACCCAAATTGATCTACATGCATGTATATACTTCGCGTTTCTATTTGATCCGGATGGTCTTGCAAATTGATAAATTGGTTATTTGAATCATAAAAAAATAACAACTACTATTGTTGTGATAATGAAAATCCGTTTTTAATCCAATATTTACCCCATCATCATCGTATTTGGGAGGAAGTATCTCTGCCACATAATCAAGGAGTAATTCACTTTTGACCTTATCAGACATTATCAATATATCCTTGATTTGCTTTTTCAAAAAATTCCGAAATTTGTTTTCGTCCTTATCAATCTTCTTATACAAATCAATACTTCTCGAAATGAAAGGTCGTTGCGTCTTTTCGGTTGCATTAGAGAATATACTCAATAGATTAATATCCAAGAAATCATCATCTGCTAAAGGGATTTTATCTCCATTATCTTTTCTTGTGTTCAATTTATATACTTTTTTGTCAGAATCCGAGATAATACTATTATGGGAAGAATACTCTCCATTAAAATCAAAAAATAAAAATTGAGCATTCTCTTTAAATGCGCTATTTCCAGAATAATGAGTAAAAAGCTGTCTATAAATTTTAGCCAATGTATATGACTTGCCTGAGCCTGTATTGCCGAATATTCCGATATGACTGGAAAAAAGTTTCCCAATTCCAAGATTTACAGGAACAAGTGAATCATTTGCAAGATGACCTACCTCAATAGTTTCTTTGCCGGAGCCAGCGAATGTATGAATAAGATTAAATTCTTCATTTGTTAAAAGATGGCATTCGTTGTCTATTAATGGCAATTCATTAACTCCACGACGGAAAATTTGGTTGTCAATAAAGCCAATTAACTTGACAATCAATATCCTATTTATGGAATCTTCCGCTGAAATCAATACTTTATCTTCCTGTTTACTCTCATCAATATATTCTGATTCTACTTTTCCAATAATCGGAGTGTAGCCTTTGAGAATTTTTACATAGCTTCCTACAGAAACATTTTTTATCAGTGTTCCTTTGTAAATCAGATGGGAAGAATTTTTATTGTGATCTACACGAATCTTGACCTCACGCCCATTTACAGAATATACTACTCCAACTCTAAATACTGAGTTATGTATCCCTATATGTTTGTTATTCATAACTTGCGTGGATTGTTTTATTGATATATTCGAAAATCTTATTAATTGCGTTCATATCTAAATGCTCAATATCACAGACTATGTCATTATAGTCATCATCCACATTCAATTCTCTCATTTTGGTTGGCGTAATGATAAGAATATTGTTATTGACACAAGTAGAATCAATGCCTATATTCTTTTTTAATGACTTCTCTTCTTCATCACAATACGCAAAAATAATCACTTTTAAAGTTGGATTATTTTCTGCCGAACGTCTTGTAAGTGTTGCAATATGTTCATCAGCAAATGAAAAGCCTACAACAAAAAGGACTGAATTCTCTTTTTCCAACGCATTGGAATATAATCGCATTAATTCGTAGAAATGATAATCAAGTACCGTTTCTGCAAATTTTCTTTTTGTCGGATTGATTATTATAAATTTTTTATACGCAGTGATGAAATTATCATATTCGGAAGCATCATATGATAATTCAAGTCCTTCTGCATCTTCTATAATTTGTTCATATGTTTTTTCTGTTTTTCTTTTTTCCGACTCAATAAACAGATTGACAAATTTATCATCTCCCAATTTTTTTATTTCATCATCTACATAACAGTACCAAAAACGTTCATGCACTATATGATTATCCCGATCACTCCAATTGATAGAACCATGTATTTTAAGCAAATTAAATACTGGGACTTCAGAAGTATGCTGAAAATGTATACTTGTCTGCATTATAGATTTCATAAAATTGGCTTCGTCATAGATTGGATCAATACTTCCTCTAAAACCATCATTCAACTCTATACCCAATCCACTTGCAGCATCTTCAATCATTAAATCGATGTTTGTCGTAAATATATTTAATTGTTTATTGAGAATGCGAGAATGTCTTTTGTTTAATAAGTTATTCCATGTAATCAGATAGTTTTGATAATTGCTTTTCGTTTCACAATAATCAGATCCGTATCCGAAAAATCTATTGGGTGCAATAACAGAATCATAAAATGCTTTGTATATAGATGCTTCTGCAATTTTATATTTAGGCTCAGGATGAGAATGCATATCATCATTTAACCTAGTGAGTAATTTTTCTATAGAACCCAAAGTCGCAAGATATGGACGTGAAGCTCCTGAACCAATTAAGAAATTGATATTTGCAGATTGGATATAATATGTTAGTTCCTTGATATTCATATTTAATAACTTCCATTTATATTATTCATGTTTCTTATAATTCTCCACCTGCTCCAATACTTTCTGGAAGACTTCCTCGTCCCACTGGGGTGGGTAACCTTCTTTGTACAGAAGGAAAGTAAGCTGGCTGGCAAGTTTGCTTTTGAGGTTGTCGTTGTTTAGCCAATCTGCATAAATGGCAGTGTCGTCTATCAGTGCTTTGATTTTCTTAGCCAGTTCGATGCAACGGTCATCCGCATATTCAAAGCCATGTTTGTCACGGACTTCAACAAGTACATCAAAGAATGCCTTTTCTTCGAATGTGATGCCCAATACCTTGAACTTTTCACTGTCAGTTTTAAGTTCTTTCAGGATAGTCATTAGTTTGTTAGAAAGTCCGTTGATTTTGTATGAAACAATGTCATAAACATCATTTACAACATTCTGGGTCACATCATTGGTGAATGTCAGCTTATCACGGGTATTATATGCGTCAATCGTTTCCTCGAGCATCTTCTGAAAATGTTCGGCCTGTATCTTGTTTGTCCGACTGTATGCTCTGATCGCTTTGGCTACAAGTTTACAAAGAATCTGGAACTTGGTGAACGGCATCTTTATCTCTTCCACTTCTTTGGAAAACGAGTCGCTGAAAATGTTTTCTTCAACACCTTCGTTCATAACCCGTTCCACACCACTGGCGAGGATAGCCTCCTGAACCATCTGTTCCACATGTCGGTTCATACTTTCCGTATCGTGCTCGGTGGCGGTCATTTTGTTGACGTATGAACAGATTCCCATAAAACATTGGCTCCATGTCACCTCTTCATCAGTCAGAATTCCGGCCGGATTGCAGATGTTGTAGGCCGAGCGGAGTCTTTTGACATGTTCCTTGAAAAGTTTGAGGAATGACACTTCTCCTTTCCGTTCCACGCTGTTGGCAAGGATATATTCGGCCGCCTCCTGAATGAACTGAAGCCGCGCAAGGTCATTGTCTCCGAAAAAGCGTTTGAATGAAAGGCCAGACAATCTCTCCTGTAAAAGCTGCAATTCGTTTTTCAGTATATCATGGGCTGTATCCAAATCCTCTTGTGGTCCTACCTCACCTCCGTATTTCTTCATGGCCTTCTTCATCTCCTCGCGGATACCGATGTAGTCGATGATGAAGCCAAATTCCTTAGTGCCGTATCGACGGTTCACTCGCGATATGGTCTGTATCAATGTGTGTTTCGACAGAGGCTTATCGTTGTAAAGCATGGTCAGGCACGGCACATCGAATCCAGTAATCCACATATCAACATTGATGGAGATATGAAAATTGGATTTCTCCGACTTGAACTCTGTATCGAGAAATTTCCGATACTCCTTGTCTCCAAGCAGATTGTATAGCTCCTTTTCATCGTCCTTGTCGCGGGTCATTACCATATTGACAAAAGCGATGTCATTGAGTTTGGCCTTTTCATCTGCCGTCAATACAAGTTCGTTCAGAGCCTTTTTCTTCTCGAACCAGTCGGGTTGCAGCTCCCGCATGATTTTATACAACCGGAACGCAATTGTGCGGTCGGCACAGGTAATCATCGCCTTTTGCAGACGGTCGGTTGTCTCTGTCCGGCGTTTGTAGTCGTCGATAATATCTTTGGCCACTCGGCGCAACACATCTTCATCACCGATAATTACCTCCATGCTCGACATGGCGGCTTTGCTCTTGGCAATATCTTCAGGCGTAGCCCCTTCGTCCGCACAGATCCGGTAGTATTCCTCAACCTTCTCGGCTTGCTCCTTGTTCAAGAAAACACGCGCCAGTCGGGGATCGTATTTGATAGGTACGGTGATGCCGTCATCTTCCGACTCCTTCATCGTGTATTGATCTACGACATCTCCAAATACATGTATGGTCTCGTCGATGGGTGTTCCGGTAAAGCCCACATATGTGGCGTTAGGCAAGGCATCACGCAGGTATTTGGCAAATCCGTATGTAATTTTTGCCCCTATTTTCCCGGTGTCGCCTTCTGTCTGTATCGACAGTTTCGACCCGAGGTTGTTTTGAGAACGGTGCGCCTCGTCGCTCAGACAAATCACATTGGAACGCTCCGTAAGCAATCCAGTGGACTCTGCAAATTTCTGGATCGTGGTAATATAGACCCCGCCGGTCTTGCGCATACTCATCTCTTCGGCAAGTTCCTTGCGGGTCTCAAATACTTTTACGGCCTCGTCTTCAAGGTAGCGTTTCGAGCGGCAGAACAGTTTTCCGCTCTGAGTCTCCAGATCTTCCCGATCAACGATAATAAGGATTGTCGGACTACCCAGTTGCTCTCGGCAACGCAGTGCCAACTGGCGAGCAAGGAACAGCATGGTATAGGTCTTTCCACACCCGGTGGCGCCGAAATAGGTACCACCCTTACCATCGCCACCAACAGAGCGCAAATGGGAGAGGATATGGTCTCGTAACTTACGAGTGGCAAAGAATTGTGGATAGCGGCACACCACTTCGGTCGTGTCATCCTCTTTCGTCGGATCGGGGAAATAGACATAGTCGCGCAGGATCTCCAAGATACGTTCCGGCGAAAGCGCTCCGCGAACAAGGGTCCGAAGCGTATCAAGCCCCTTGCCGGCTTTGTCTTCATTGTCGATTTTCTTCCATTCGTAGAAAAATTCGAATGGGGTGTAGGTCGTTCCCAATTCGTTCTTCGCCCCGTCGCTGATAACCGCCAACGCACAATATTTCAGCAAGGCCGGTATATCCCGCATATAGCGGGTACAAATCTGCGTGTAGGCATCGCGTATGGTGGCATTCTGCTTGGTCGGGTTTTTGAGTTCGACGATGCAGACCGGTATGCCGTTAACGAAAAGCAGAATGTCGGGCCGACGGTTCTCACGGCCTTGTTCCATGACAAATTGGTTGACGCAACGGAAAATATTATGGTCGGGATGCTCGAAGTCGATGTATTGTAGGCGGAACGGATTGTCCCTGCCATCACTGTATGTAAAATCATATCCGTCCCGATAGAGCAGGAAGGTGTTTTGCAGGGCATAATAATCGTTCTGGCCGCCAGTGTTCCGCAGATTGGCAACAATGCCGTCCACCTCGGAAGCGGTCAGTTTTTTATCTTTGTACTGAGCGGCAAGAAATGTCCGCAGGTCTTCTTCAATAAGCGGGTCGGTATATTTCCGGTGAATGTCATCGCCAAACGTATATTGCCAATGCGACTCGCGGAGGAGTTCGATGGTCGCTTCCTCAAACTGGCTTTCATAATATTTCCCTTTGCCTGCCATAATCGCTGCGATTTAAGAATGTATAACGTGTTGAAGCAATGCCGGACACACTTCACGCGAAAGCCGGTCGGCTTCTTCGGCTATCAGTTTAGCCTTATTGGCGCACTTATAGATATTGACAATAGCCTGCTGAACTTCAATGGGAGGAAGAGGTATTTCTATGTCAATAAATCTATTCCAATCCAAATTTGCCCTCACACTTGAGTCACTATAAAACCAGCCTAATCTATCCATTTCTGGATTTTTGAATATCATCATAAAATATTCTGGAAGAATAGGCTCTTCCTTATCAAGGATGAAAGTTGTATAAGCAGGCGAAATTAAAGCTGGAATATCTTTGTCGTACAAAGCGATACGAATACACTTATCTCGGCCTGTCTGCATGCCACTAAATGCAAATTCTCCTTTTCTAATAATTTTATATTTGCTTGTGTTTATTGTGTCCATAGAAGCAACAGTCGGCATAAACATTTTATTATTGTTTAATCCTAATACTTCATAGGGAGAACCATCTTTATTGGTCTTATCTATGACTTCTATAGCATTACCAATACGATAATTTCGTACATTCTTCTTCTTTCTTATTTCTTGGATATAGCTTTGGCAGAGTTGCATAAGCGGGGCTGCTTTGGCCTCGTTTTGTTCTTTAATTTCCCTGAATGCTCTCCATGCGTTCACCACTTTCTGCTGTTCGGCAACAGACGGAAGAGGCATTTTTATATCAAGAAAACGGTTCTCTTTCAGATTACCTCTAATAGAACTATCCGTATAGAACCATGTCAATCGGTCTATTTCTTTATTGCTAAATATTATATACAAATACTCATTTAAAATTTCATCACACTTATCTTGTTTGATATGGAATACATAATAAGCAGAGGTTACCACAAGATCTTTGTCAGTATCATTGTAAGCTATAGGGATTCTTTCATCACGACCTATATGCATGAGATTACAAGCAAAAAAAGTTGGAGGGACCAAGTAATATCCAGATATATCAGTTCCGTCTAAATTTGCTCTTGTTGGGATAAATCGTTTATTGATATCAACCCCCGAAACAATAGCCTTATTATTGGCACATTTATGTCTAAACTGCTCGATATAATCCCCAAGCCGAACCCATTTTACACCGCTGCTTTCCATCTCACACCTCCTCTTTACCATGCTGTTCCATAAAGAAGCGTTTCTGCTGCTCAATCTCCCGGCGCAGTTCCTCTTCGGTAGGCATGTATGTCATATATTTGGCTGCAAAAATCTGGTCGCTGTCGTGCAGTACTGAATATTTTGCTATGGTGTTGTCCGTATCTGTACAAAGCAACACGCCGATAGTCGGATTGTCATCCTCTCCCTTAACCAAATCATCGTACATACGGATGTACATATCCAACTGTCCGATGTCCTGATGAGTCAACTTATGGGTTTTCAGTTCAAAGATGACAAATCGTTTCATCTTGTAATTATAGAATACAAGATCGATGTAGAAATCAGCCGTATCGGTCACAATGTGTTGCTGCCTTTCAACAAAAGCAAATCCACGACCGAGTTCCATGATGAATTTTTCGAGATTGTCAATCAATGCCTGTTCCAGTTCTGACTCGGAATAGTCGATGCTTTGGTGGAAACCCATAAATTCGGCCACCATTGGATTCTTTATATATTCCAACGGATCTGTTTGACCGGCATAAGGTACTGGCAGAGTTGAACTCTCTCTTTGAGCCGCAAGCCGTCGTTCATAATATTGGGTGGAGATATTCCTGTCAAGATCATCTACGCTCCACATATCTTCAGCCGCTGTCTTAAGATACCATTCCCTTGCTTGCGTATTGCTGACGGAAAGAAGCCTGCGGACATGTGACCAGGTAAGATTTTGCACACGCGTGTGCAAAATCTCTATGTCCTTGAATTCCAAATAGAACTTTCGGTAATATGCCAAGTTGCGCTTCCCATAGCCGGTTCCGTATTCAGCAGAAAGCCTGGCAGCAAGAGCCGGGATAAGTTTTTGTCCGTATGCAGCCCTGCTTGCTCCATGTTGCTCCTCTTCCACAATACGTCGTCCGATGTTCCAATAAGTCATGATGGCTATTTGACCAGTCGCGGCATAGGCTTGTTTTCGTCCTTGTTCTATGATGGTTCTGATATCAGAAACGAAATTCTCGGTTATTATGTCAGTCTGTTGCTTATTCTTTTCCATATCCCAAAATTTTGAAGGCATTCACGAGTTCGGTTTCATTTGCATCCCATCTTTTCTTAAGCTCGTCAAACTGATGGCTCATTTCGGTGAGGGCCGATTTATAATCAATTTCCGTATCGCGGTCGATAAACTCGATATATCTGGAGGGTACAAGCGAATATCCTTTCTGTTGGATTTCGTCACGATGAGCGGCATAGTATAACTCAGGCTCGGCATACTCGGCGAAATTTTCGGTCTGCCAGTCGAAATAGATTTGGCAAACCCGCTCTATCTGATTTTCCGATAGCCGGACATATTTCTTTTCATAGATGTTTTCACTCCAAGTACGGAGATCGATGAACAGGATTTCACCCGTGCGGTTACGCAGTTGTCTGCCGTGCCAGGGACCACCTTTCTTGCTGTTGTTCAGAATCCATAGCGTGACGGATATATCGGTAGAATAGAACATGTTGCGCGGCAGGACTATGATAGCCTCGATTTTGTCGTTTTCGATCAACTGTTTGCGTATTTCAAGCGTGTCACTGTCATCTAATGCTCCATTGGCAAGCAGGAATCCTGCAATTCCGTGATTGACATCCAGTTTGTTCAGGATATGGAGAATCCATGCGTAGTTGGCATTGCTGATAGGCGGAACGCCATAACCTTTCCAGCGGGGGTCCGTCTCAAATTCTCCATACTCGGCATATTTCTTCAAATTGAATGGCGGATTTGCCATGATATAGTCGAATTTGAGGTCTTTATGCTGGTCGTTGGAAAAGGTGGATACAGCTTTGTCTCCCAAATGATAGGATATACCGCGGATAGCCAGATTCATCTTTGCCAGACGATAGGTTGCCGGTTCGGATTCCTGTCCATACACGTTGACCGCTTTGGTGTTGCCGCCATGTGCTTCAATGAACTTGGTTGCCTGCACGAACATACCACCTGACCCGCAGCATGGATCATAGACCGTACCGTCGAACGGCTCGATGAGTGAGGCGATAAGCTCCACGATAGAATGCGGCGTGTAGAACTCACCTTCCTCCTTGTCGGCATTGATTGAGAAAGCTTGTAGGAAATATTCATATACACGTCCTATAAGGTCGTGATCGGTGAACTTCTTGGGATCTATCTTGTTAATCTCGTCCACCACACTTTTCAAGACACCCGGTTCAAGGGCCGTTTTCGTGAAAATCTGCTGTGGAAGGGCGTTCTTCAGTTTAGGTTCATTGTCGTCCAGCGTCTTTATGGCTGTATCGAAAGCAATGGCCATACCGGTAGGGGCCGTAAGAATCAGCTTGTCCCAAAATGTTTCGTCGGTCAGGAAGAAAACACCGTCCTGCATATACTGATTGGGACGGGACAGCTGCAATTCAACAAAAGCCTCGTCGTGAATGCCTTGAACCTCCACAATCTCATGCCTGATTTTATCCTTTTGCTGTTTGAAGCGTTCCCCGATGAATTTCAAAAACACAAGAGTCAGCAACAAATCGCGCTTGTCGGTCATAGCAGCACGCCCTCTCAAACTGTTGCGACAGTTGAAAAGTATGGTTTCTAAGGTCTCCTCCTTCGTTATTTTTGTTTGTTTCTTAGCCATTGTCTTGATTTATTAGTTTTGTGTTTAACCTGAAAGCATTTGCGTCAATTTCCATTTGGAAAATCTTGATGTCAGGATTCAACTTTTGGGCAACACAGATTATTTTTGATTTTTCTTCTGCATTCATGTTGATTCCCAGATAAACGGATTCGAAACACTCTCCTCCAATTTCGGGGAACGCTCTTACTTCTTTCCAGTCAATCGGGCCTTTATCGTCATTTTGCCCTGGCAATAATGCCATATATGTGGGAGAAGGATTTAAAATAAACAATCTGACCTCTTGTTCATGTTCCCATGCCTTTGCTTTTGTAGATATTTGATAATGGAAAAAATCTTTTGCATCCCTGAAATAATCGGGCTTCTCTACAATGTCTTTATATTGTACCTCCACTTCTGAGCAACCAATCATTACACTGCCATGCATACGAGAAAGACACTTTCTAACTTTTTCCATATCCAAACCGATGCAGATGCCTTTATGCTTGCTATAATAGCTCCACATCAAAATTGAATCATATATCTTAGAAAGACTACATATCCATGCCTCTTCTCTGGTTCTACGAAATGGATCCCTTCTCAATTCTTCAATTATGTCCGGAGTCCATCCTCCACATACTTCTTTTGGAACATTGGAGAAATCAATTAACGAGGGATGGCAATCAAACGGGTCATTCAACAGCGTAGCGTTAGTGAATTGAAGATTGCCATAATACAGCATCATCAACCCACCGTTAAAATCCAAGTACTTATATAGTTTTGCTTCTCCCATAAATTATTCGGTTCTCAACAAGTCATCCACAGACACATTCAGAACTTTTGCTATTTGGATCAGCATCTCCACATTGGGCTGCGTTGTATTTGTAACCCATTTAGAAATTATGGCAGGATCCTTATCCAATTGTTCCGAGAGCCATTTATTGCTCTTGTTTTTCTCTGCGAGAACGACTTTGATACGATTCAGTAGTTTGCGCTCCATATTATATCTCCATTACGTGGTTACAAAGATAGGTATATTTAGAGAATATAATTGACCAGTAAGGTTAAATGTTGCAATTCGCCACAAAAAAGTGAGCAAAACATCAATTGTAGTTACATATACTTTCTTGGTCAATAGGACAAAACGGGTGATAAACGTCCTTGAAAGCCTCTTCATATAATCAGGATTTATGAAAAACTTCGAGGGGTAAGCCATGCGGCTGGGGACGCAGTCCCCAATGAGCCAATGCGTGTCAGTAATGCCTTGCATGTACTCCTCAAGCAGCCTCTTCCTGTTCTCCCTGCTGATGCCGCTATGAACCCTGACCTTTGTCTTCAGGTCGGAGAACACACCCTCCAGGGCATTGTTTGTCCTGGGAAGCCCGGTCTCCGGGTACTTCTCGAACGTCCAGAGCCACTTCATGTTGCGCTTCACGCTCAGGTACGCGCTTCTGAGACGGGGCCGCATGTACGGCGGTGTCTTCCTCTTTATCCGCCTGTCCTGTACCCGCTCGTTCAGAACCTCCCGGTACTTCTCATACCAATCCTCGAAAGCGGATGCGAAAGACCTGCCGTCCTTTTTTGTGATGCCGTTTACAAGGGCAAGAAGGTCTCTTGATGCTTCCAGTTCGGGATCCTGCGTGAGGTAACGCCTGACTATCAGCACCTGGTGGAACTGACACATCTGTACGGGATAAGGACTCAGCATCTGGGCCAGACCTCTCATGCCGTCCGTCACCACTCCGTATATCCTGAATCCATGCGACTTGAGGAACGATATCCCCTCCATGTAGTCCGATATTGTCTCATGAGTGACATACTTACGCCACAATATCCTGTTGCGGATGACATCCTTTATCACCATCAGGCCGAAGTCACGACCCCAGTAGGTCGTATCCATCTGGATACTCACGTCCTTCATCGAGGCTATTTTCTGGACATACCTCATACCGAGCAGGTCACGGCTTATAGTCCGGACAGACACCCCGTATCTCAACGCGAGCTGCTCCTTCGTTTGCTTACCCTCGACATAGTCCGTTATTACCTTGCTTTTGTCCCGGCGGTGGCCGCCAGTGAAACGACGGCCGCATTCATTACATTTATACCTCTGACGATGGCCTCTGAGGCCATTGTGGACCACTTTCAAAGAACCACAATATATGCACTTTTTTTGACATATTACTTATAATCGCTGCAAATATAATTAAATCAAATAATTACAGCGATTTTATCACCCGTTCTGTCCGCCCCGCCACTTTATTGACAGTTTTGTGCCAGGTCTATTTGGTAAACCAATTACTTTTTGCGGGAACTTTGCGGTATCAAATCACAAAGATTATTGAATATATAATTTGATAATCAAAAAGATATATGATGCTATTCGGTTCAAGTGTGGAGCCGGTTCGCCTGTCTTCTAAGAGGCTCTGACAAAGCCCGAACGTAAACAGACTGAAACAATCCCCACACTCGTATCGATTGTGCGAATACACAAGCCAATACAAGTGACGGTGCTGTCGGTATCCTTACGTTCGTTGAAACTGTCAGATTTCTTAGAAAGGATAGTGCGAGAACACTTTCACCAATATGTACGCCGCATACTTCTGCATGCAGCATTGCAAAGATAGCAATTTTTGCATAAACAGCACCTTTTGAGGATTGTTTCAGAGGCGAATGTGGGAATATTACCGGCACTCAAGGCGGTCCTTTTCGGCTTCTGTGTATATTCGGCTACGCTGCATATACTGTTGCGCCTCGGCAGTGCAAATTCAACAAGTTCATTTGCATTGCTCTCGGCTTCTGCGTATATTTGCAGACTGACTAATGTAAATTTATCCGCGCATGGAGCATAGACATATCTACGATAGGATGAAGGAAGACCCCGTTTTCGGGGTGATAGGAGGGGGCAGCTGGGCCACGGCCTTGGTCAAGCTGCTGAGCGAGAACGGATGGAGGCTCAACTGGTATATGCGCGACACTGACGCCATAGAGCATATAGAGAAGTATCACCATCATTCCAAGTACCTCACATCTGTAGAACTGGATGCCGACAGTTTCACTATAACCAACAACATGGACTATGTAGTCTCGGAGTCGGACATCCTTATTTTCGCTATTCCATCGGCTTATTTTCTGAAGGAAGTGTCCAGGGTGACGGCCTCGTATGACGGCAAGATACTCATCTCGGCGGTGAAGGGTTTTGTGGGGGAACGTTATCTGACAGTAGCCGAGTATTTCCACCATGACCATAAGGTGCCTTTTGACAGGATAGGGGTCATCAGCGGGCCGTGTCACGCCGAGGAGGTGGGCATGGAGAGGCTGTCTTATATAACAGTCTCATCCAAGCACCAGAAGGTGGCCGAGTATCTGTGCGGCTTTTTCAAGAACCACTATGTCAATACGATAGCCGGTACGGATATCTATGGCGTTGAGTATGCTGCCGCCCTGAAGAACGTATATGCCGTAGCTGCCGGTATCTGTTACGGTATAGGTTACGGGGACAATTTCATGGCCGTGCTCATTGCCAGCTGTTTCCGGGAGATGAAGGAGTTCATCAACGCCACGAATCCGGACAGTGGCAGGAATACCTCCCGTTCGGCTTATCTGGGAGACCTGCTGGTGACCTGCAATTCGCCTTTCTCGCGCAACCGCAATTTCGGCAGTATGCTGGGCAAGGGCTATTCGGTACAGACTGCTCTCTTGGAGATGAACCAGGTGGCCGAGGGGTTGTACGCCTCCAAGGCCATCCACGAGATCAACGGCAAGTACGGGGTAGAGATGCCTATCGCCGATGCCGTGTACTCGATACTGTACGAGAAGAAGCATCCTGTCCAGGTGATGCGCCGCCTGGAGGACTGTCTGATGTAAGTTCAACAATAAAAAATATCTGAATTATGGTAAATGTCAATTTCAAGCCTTCCAAGGAATATGTAGAGAAGGCTTTTGCGGCTTTTGATGTACTTGAAGACAGGAAGGGAAGGGGTAGTGATTTCTTAGGATGGATGGATATCCCCTCCGATACTCCGGCCTCGATAGTGGACGGGTGCAGCGACATCGCTTCCGAGTGGAGGCAGAAGGGGGTTGAGGTGGCCGTAGTCATCGGCATCGGAGGCTCCTATCTCGGAGCAAAGGCAGCCATTGCGGCTCTGTCGCATTCTTTCGGTATGGACCGCAAGGGAATAGAGGTGGTCTTCGCCGGCTTCAATCTTTCCGAGGAATATCACGCGGAGCTGCTGGACTATATCAGCGGCAAGTCGGTGGCTGTGATCGTAATATCCAAGTCCGGCACTACTACAGAGCCTGCTGTGGCTTTCAGAATTATCAAGGAGCACATGGAGGGCAAATACGGCAGGGAAGAGGCCGCATCCAGAATCGTGGCCGTGACCGACAAGGCCCGTGGTGCGCTCAAGAGCCTGTCGGATCAGGAGGGGTACAGGACGTTCGTCATCCCTGACAATGTGGGAGGCCGTTTCTCTGTGCTGACCCCGGTTGGCCTGCTGCCCATAGCTGTCGCAGGGTATGATATCCGGGCATTGCTCAGGGGTGCTGCCTCCATGCAGAGGATATGCTCTGAGAGGGACGAGCACAATCCGGCCCTGCTTTATGCCGCGGCCCGCAATGAGTTTTACGACAGCGGTAAGAAGGTGGAGATTCTGGTCAGCTACAATCCCAAGCTCCAGTATTTCGGAGAGTGGTGGAAGCAGCTTTTCGGAGAGTCCGAGGGCAAGGAGGGCAGGGGAATATTCCCGGCTTCGGTCAATTTTACCACAGACCTGCACTCGATGGGGCAGTATATCCAGGAAGGAGAGCGGATGCTCTTCGAGACTGTCGTGTCCGTGGAGCATTCCGGCAGGGAACTTACTATATGCGATGACCCTCAGAATCTGGACGGACTCAATTTCCTCTCCGGCAAGCATCTTGAGCACTGCAACAGGATGGCCGAGACGGGTACGAGGCTGGCTCATGAGGACGGCGGAGTGCCCAACGGCAGGGTGACGGTGGAGCGTATCGACGAGTTCTGTCTCGGCGAGCTTTTCTTCTTCTTTGAGAAGGCCTGCGGTATATCTGCCTATATGCTTGGTGTCAATCCTTTCGACCAGCCGGGTGTGGAGGCCTACAAGAAGAATATGTTCGCTCTTCTGGGCAAGCCCGGATATGAGGCTCAGGCAGAGGCCATAAGGGAAAGACTCAGGTGAGAAAGGAGTTTCTCAGGAGTGTGGCGGAGCGCTTTCTGGCTGAGACAGGAGGCGAACTGAGGGGGTATACTTTCGTGTTCCCCAACCGCCGCTCGTCCCTGTTCTTTCGGAGATACCTCGGAGAATCGGTCTCCAGAGCGGTTTTCTCCCCGCGTCTGACCAATATCAATGACCTTTTCTCGGCTCTTTCCGGCCTGCGTTCCCTGGACAAGATAACCCTGCTTCACCGGCTTTACACCGTGTTCAAGGACAGGCTGGAGGGGTTCTCCGAGAGCCTGGACGAGTTTATCTACCGCGGAGAAGTGATACTCAATGACTTCGATGATATCGACAAGTATCTTGTGGATGCGCGGAGGCTTTTCGCCAACATCTCTGACATCAAGGAGATAGACAGCCGTTATGACTATCTCTCGGACAATCAGCGCAAGGCGATAGAGCATTTCTGGGGGGTGTTCATAAGGAACAGGAACGGAGAAAATGAGCGGCAGTTTATGAGTATGTGGAGCGTAATGTATGACATATACGCTTCGTTCCGCTCCAGGCTACTGTCCAATGGTGAGGCGTATGAGGGCATGGTCTACCGCTCTGTGGCCGGTCGTCTCAAAGATGAGGATGCGGCTCTGATGGAGCGTCTGGAGCGTTACGGCAATATCGTATTCGTGGGACTCAACGCACCCAACAGATGCGAGCGGCAGCTTTTCGATACTCTCTGCAAGTCCGGAAAGGGGGATTTTTACTGGGATTATTACGGGGATGCCATAAAGGACAAGGCCAACAAGTCCTCTCTCTTCATGGAGGACAATGTCAGCCGTTATCCGTCGCGTTATCCTCTGCCGGAGGACGGCGGTCTGTGTGAGTCCCGTCCTGAGATTACGGCGGTCTCTGTGCCGTCAGCAGTAGGTCAAGCCAAGTATGTGCATGAGATTCTGAGGAAGATAGTCACGGAGTCCGGCACTGTGGATCTTTTCTCCACAGCCGTGCTGCTCCCCGACGAGCAGCTGCTTTTTCCGTTGCTCAACTCCCTGCCGGAGGAGGTCTCCCCCGTCAATGTGACGATGGGTTATCCGTTGGTGCACAGCAATGTGTCCTCGTTCATCTCGTCGGTGGCCTCCATGCAGGAGAGGCTCAGGGTCAGGGACGGGCAGGTGTGCTTTTATTTCCGGGATGTGCTCAACGTGCTGTCCCATCCCTATGTCGGGGAGGCCTTGCGTGAGCGGGCCTCTGAACTTAGAAGCGAACTGATAAAAGAGAACCGCATATATCCTCCGGCGTCAATGCTGACGGGGGAGGACACGCTGCTGTCCCTGATATTCAAGGATGCCTGTACGCCCGGAGTCCCGGTCTCCGAGTCCATGTCGGATTATCTTCAGGCGATACTTGACGAGGTGGCGGTAAGTGCGGACCGTATCGACAGGGAGTTCCTGATGGGATACAGCCGCAGTCTCAATCTGCTGCGCTCCCTGAGCATGGACATACGCAAGGACACTTATTTCCGTCTGCTGCGCAGGGTTGAGTCCTCGGTTTCCATACCTTTCAGCGGAGAGCCTCTGGACGGTCTTCAGATTATGGGACCGCTGGAGATACGGGCCCTGGATTTCGAGAACCTGATTATCCTTTCGGTCAACGAAGGCACTTTCCCCTCCCGAAATACGGCATCGTCCATGATACCCTACAACCTGCGCAGGGGCTTCGGCCTGCCCACATACGAGTACCAGGATTCCATATCGGCCTATCATTTTTACCGCAGTATCTGCCGTGCCCGCAAGGTATGGCTGCTAAGCGACAGTCGCAGCGAGGGCCTTAAACCGGGGGAGGAGAGCCGCTACATCAAGCAGCTGGAGTATCATTTCCATTATCCTGTAAAGCGTCTGACCGTGACATTCGGCATTACGGGAAGTCCGCTGAGGGATGTGCCGCCTGTGTACAAGACCCCGGAGATGCTGGACAGGCTCTCCCGCATGGCATTCTCGAACTCGTCCCTGCAGATGTGGCTGAGCTGCCCGATGCGCTTCTATTACCAGTACGTGCTGGGCCTGAAAGAGGAGGAGGACATCTCCGAGGGGGTGGACAACGCCGCATTCGGTACGCTATACCACTATGTCATGCAGCAGCTTTACAGCCCTTATGCCGGGCATGTCGTGGACAAGGATGCCATTCTGGGACAGGCGGGGGATAGCACGCGTATCGGCACTTTGGTAGAACGCGGATTCTTTGATGAGAAGAAGGGCTTGGGCCTGAAGGAGATAACCGGACGCAACCGGATTGCCGGGGCCTTGGTCAGTAAGCTCGCAAGCCGGACGCTTGTCAATGACTCGGAGCTGGCTCCGGTAACGGTCAAGCTGCTGGAGGAGTCCAAAAGGGCGTCTTTCAGGACAGACGGGGGCCGGGAGGTGAGTCTCACGGGTATATTCGACCGTGTGGACATGGCCGACGGAAGCCTGAGAATAGTGGACTACAAGACCGGAGGCGAGCATTTTACCTTTAAGGACGGGAATGTCGACAACCTCTTTGACGCGGAAATACATGACCGAGGCTCGCATGTGTTTCAGCTGATGCTCTATCTGCTGATTCTGGACAGGCAGGAGCGGCGGCTTTTCGATGATGTGGAGGATGTCGTGCTGGAGATTTACTATACGAAGAATCTGCATTCGGGTAAAAGGACGTGGATGGTGGTCACGAAGGAACAGTTTGAGCACTTCCGGGAGAAGCTGTCGGGTCTCATAGACGCGATACTGGACCCGGGGATTCCCTTTACGGCATGTGAGGACGGAAAGGCCTGCGCCTATTGTCCATTTACCGCAAAATGTAATAGATAGAGAGTTATGTTGGAAATATGGAAAGCGTCAGCCGGTTCGGGCAAGACCCACAAACTGGCGGGAGACTATATCAGGGAACTGCTTTCGGGGGGGACAGACCGTTACAAGCATATCCTCGCCGTGACTTTCACCAACAAGGCCACGGGCGAGATGAAGCAGCGTATCCTCAAGGAACTCAATATTCTGGCCTCTGGTGGTGAGTCGCCTTATATAGAGGAGCTGAAGAGGCTGGAGAGGTTCGCCAAAGTGCCTGAGTCCGACAGGGAGCAGGCGGTACGGGCCCATGCGAAAGCCGTGCTGTCGGAGATTCTCAACGACTATTCGCTCTTCAATATCAGTACCATAGACCGCTTTTTCCAACAGGTGCTCCGCTCTTTCGCGCTGGAGACCGGACATTTTGCGTCGTATAGTGTCGAGCTCAATGACGGCAGTGTGCTTGCCATGGCAGTGGATTCTCTTATGAACTCGCTGGACGACAACGCGGAGCTGCTGGACTGGCTTATAAAGCTGTCGGAGGAGGCCGTGATGGACGGGCGGGACTGGAACAGCGTGCCCCAGCTGCTGCGCCTCGGCTCGGAGCTGTTCAATGAGCCGTACAAGATTGCTGTCAGCGGCATCGGAGAAGGGCTTCCCGGACGTGAGAAGATAGTCCGTTGCAGGGATAAGATGCAGGCTATAACCGAAAGTTTCAAGACTGAATCCAAGGCGATGGCCGACAGGGCATTTGCCATAATGGGCAGATACGGGCTCGATGTTGAGGACTTCAATGGCGGCAAGACCCGCTCGTTCATGAAGTATTTCCAGAAGCTGCATTCAGGCAAGTATGAGATGCCCTCGGACACTTTTGTGAGGATGGGGGAGGAGGAACCCTCGAAATGGTGCTCATCGTCCGGCAAGTCCAAGGCCGGCTCTGTCGCGCAGGCCTATGCTGACGGGCTTGCGGCTCTGGTGCGGGAGCTCTCCGGTCAGGCCTGGCACGCCCGTCTGAAAGAGTATTTCACCGCACAGGAGATATTGCGCAATCTGACTGTGACGGGGATTCTGAGCGACATCGAGAAGGAAGTGATGGAGTATTGCCGCCGCAACAACTTAGTGCTGCTGTCGGATACCCCCAAGTTCCTGTCGGATATCATAGACGGCAGCGATACGCCGTTTATATACGAGAAAGTGGGCTGCAGGATAGACAATTACCTGCTGGACGAGTTCCAGGACACTTCCCGGATGCAGTGGGGCAATTTCAAGCCGCTGATAAGGGACAGTGTGGATGCCGGGCATTTCTGCATGGCCGTGGGGGATGTCAAGCAGAGTATCTACAGATGGAGGGGCTCGGACTGGAAGCTGCTTGACAGCGGTATCGAGAACGAGCTGGGTCCGGGCAGGTGCCGGAAGGACACGCTGCGGTACAACTGGCGCAGCTCGGCCGAGGTGGTGAGGTTCAACAATGATTTTTTCCAGTCTCTGGAAACTTCAGGAGAGGACGGGTTTCTCGGAGGCATATATGCCGATGCGGCTCAGGAGATACCTCAGGCGGGCATCCGTCCGTCGGGGCATGTGTGTGTGACATTTGTGGACGGGGAGACGGCGGCTGTGGGGGATGAAGTGTACATGCAGAAGATATTGGATGCTGTCAACAGGTTGATTGCCAACGGCTACCGTCCGGGGGACATAGCCTTCCTGGTCCGTACCCGGGCAGAGGGAGCAGCCATGTCGGATTATCTGATATCCAAGGGTTTCAGCATTATGACAGAGGATTCGCTGAAGATATCCTCATCGCCTGCAGTCCGGCGTGTAGTGGACAGGCTGAGGCAGATGACGGGCAGTGCGGAGGTGCTTCAGGATGTTCCGGATAATATGCTGCAGGAGAAATCCCTGTATAATATCTGCGAGGATCTGCTCCGCTCCGGAGGTGATGCTGTCGAGGACGGCGGTCCGGCTTTTCTTGCGGCTTTTCTGGACAGTGTCATGGAGTATGTCGGTACGGAGGGCTCGGATATAACCGGTTTCTTGGAGTGGTGGGATACTGAGGGCCGGGACCGCTCGGTGTCCGCTCCTGAGGGCCGGGACGCGTTGAGGGTGATCACCATCCATAAGTCCAAGGGCTTGGAGTTCAAGGCTGTAATAGTACCGTTTTTCCAGATGCGCCTGTATCCAGCCGGCAATTTCTCCAAGTATATCTGGTGCGGGTGTGATGAGCCGTCTTTCAAGATTCTGCCGGTATATCCTTTAGAGTTCCGCAGCAGTCTGGAGCAGACGTATTTCCAAAAGGAATATAAGGAAGAGAAGCGGTTGTCCGCCGTGGATGCGGTGAACGTGTCGTATGTGGCCTTTACAAGGGCGGAGCGGGAGCTGTTGGTGTTCGCGCAGGCTCCGTCCTCGCCCAAGACTGAGGCCTCCTCGGTGTCCGGTCTGCTGTACAGGCATTTGCGCTCTGAACTTGTGGACAATGTCTATGAGAGCGGATCGTGGACTTTTCAGTCTTATGGCCGGGATGCCGGAGGTGCTTATGACGACAGTGTGGGCGTGCTTCCGTCCGTGCCCGTAGGGAACAGGCTGCAGCTGTCCTTCCCGTCCGGAGAGTTTTTCCCGGAGGACGGTTCACGGTTGAGAGGTATAGTCCTGCACGATATCATGTCACGGGTGGAGGTGGCGGAAGATTTGGACTCCTCATTGGGCCGGGCGGTGGCTGCCGGCCTGCTTGCGGAGCGGGATGAGGCTGACGTACGCGCTCATCTGTCCGGTATGCTGGAGTCGGTGAGGCCGCTGCACTGGTTTGACGGGACGTATTCGGTCATGACTGAGATGCCTATAATCGCTCCGGGAGGTGACAGTTACCGTCCGGACAGGATTATGTATGCCGGCGATGAGGCGATAGTGGTGGACTATAAGTTCGGAAAAGTCAGGAACGGCCAGTACCGCCGTCAGGTGCGCGGCTACATGGAACTGCTGGGAACGATGGGCTTTACCTCAGTGAAAGGCTTCCTGTGGTACGACAATCACGGCCTCGAACCACTCCAGTAATAGTACTTCCTGTCCTCGGGCAGGTGCCGACGAAAACGCGGAATCGTCACCACCTTCTCCGTGGTACGTGTGCCGCGTGAACATTCAGCAGTCGAAAAGACCAGGCCCTCCCACCGCTTTGCGGCGGGTCCCTCCCTCTT
>OLJB01000030.1_pt1 | contig 95230 bp, 113 predicted proteins | sample 1601391 | NCBI WGS metagenome assembly OLJB01 (sample SAMN01915215, study PRJEB22387) | human gut metagenome | isolation source: stool | host: Homo sapiens | place: USA | reverse complement strand
GATTTAATCTTTTTCTTATTATACATTTTATAACAAGTTGTAATATATTTAACACGATATTCAATTCTTTCGATTGCAATAATTGAAAGAATCCATATTATTGCAATAATTCTTGAGTGAGTTAATATTATAGCTACCACAAGAGCAAGTAGAAATATTAAACTTAGCCAAGACCATAACTTTACACGTTTCATAAAACACCTCTACAAATCAATATTAAGCCAAACTCCATACTCAGTCTGGCTTACATAAAAAACAACACCAAAGATAATAATACCCAAAAGAACTAAGAAAAGACCTTGTAACCTTAAAGAAAATTTATATATCTTACTATTGAATATAATTCTTAATTTAGAATCTTTTTTAAATCGATTAAAAGGTTGGTCAGCATAATATCTACAAAGGAAATCATAAAAACTTTCTCCTTCTAAACCTTGCTGTTTATAACCTTTAATATGTATTCGTATCCATATAAACTTCCATATACCTGATAAGGTTAAAAGTGTTGCAACAAACAAACATATATTCTTAAAAGTCAATTAAATCACCTCAATTTTTATATAGATTTCTAAGCATTTCTGAAACTAAATCAAACTCTTTTATACTTGGAGTAAAATCCATCGGTATGTTAACACCTTTAATCAAATTACCTAACAGCTTTGATATACCATCATCAGAAAGAACATGCTCTTGGTCTTTTGCAGACAAATTATCATAAATAACCATTTTTGAATACTTTACAATAGCTTTATCTCACTCCTTTTGAAGTCGCTCATTTTCCTCTTTCAACTTCTTATTCTCTTCTTCAAGAGTCTGAATAGTATTTCGATATTTTTTAGAGAGCTCTTGACGAGCTCTCTCCAATTCTTTACTCATGTAACTACCCCCTATAAAATTAAGTCATTAGAAGTCTTTGGTAACTTAGCTGACGGATTAACTGGATTATACCAATCACAGGTCATTTCCCTAGCAAATCTACCTTTCTTAATCTGAATACAATAGATATGCTCACGCTTTTTAGCACGTGTACAAGCAATATAATGTACTCTACGCTCTTCATTGAGCTGGTCTTCATTGTTTACATCACACTTACTGCTAGGGAAAGTTCCATCTGAGTCATTCCAAACATAAACTGAATCACATTCCTTACCTTTATACTCATGTACAGTAGCTATCTGAATATGTGCAGATTTCTTCTTAATTCGTCCTGCCAATTTATCGTTAAGTAATTCAATTTCTTCAAGAAATTCGTACACTGACTGAAAATCGTGATTCTCAATAACATACAACATAGTTTCAATATAGGCTCTAGCACTTTCACAATAAGCACTATCTCCTGCAAAAACATCAACAATCATCATATAATAAACAGTTCTTAAAGCCTCAAGTTCTTTTGACTTATCTCTAGTCCCATTCGTATAAAATACTTTTTTCACGCTTGTAACAAACTTCTCAAGACTAGGACAAGAGTAATGAATATCCTCAATAGGAATCTGCCAAATAGACATATTATTCATTTTAAGAGTATCAATTAACTGCTTTACACCCCACTTATCCTGACGACTTGCAAAAAACTCTAAAGTAGTTTTAACTGCTGGAGTACTCCGCTCAGTAAATAAACTGGTAACTCCAATAATTTTTCGAGGTAAAGGACTGCTAAGAGTCATATTCTCACCAGAAATACTAAAGTCAAATCTTCCATCTTCAGCAAGAACAAAAGCTGGAATAAGCCCATCAAAGTTTGTTCGACAGAGAACAGCCACTCTCATATCATCTTCCATATCTTTAGTCATATCAACTTTCAACTGTGTAATCATACTCTTATAAGATGGGAAAGCATAAGCAAAGAACTCGCCACCTTCTCTAGCTGCCTTAATATCTTGAACAGCACTATCTGGATTACAATGAATACTTGATACAACTGGATTAAGAATATTAGCAGGACATCTCCAGTTAACGCTTAAACGACTTAAACAAGGTTTAAAATCTTCATCAAAATCATTGACTAAAATTTTAGAATCACTACCCCTGAAAGAGTAAATACACTGAGATGGGTCACCAACGACTACAATCTTACCAAGAGTCTCCTGATTGGTATAAAGTCCATCTGGTACAGTATCACCTTCAGAAACTACTTTAACATCTCCACCAAAACGATTTAACCAAAGCTTTCCTCGTGCATAAAACTTAAGAATAGCATAAGCCATCTGCGATGTATCCTGAAACTCATCAATATAGATGTAATTATATCTATTAGCTACAAAGTCCTGTACTGCTGGATTAGGCTCAATATATAAGTATTTATAAAGTAACTCCATAATTTCTTCGAAATCCATAACACCATTTGTAGCTCTAAGATTAGCAAACTGCTTTGCAATTAAATCTAATATTGTAGGTGTGAGGTCATAATCTTTCATACTTGGATGATTATATCTCTGACTATCAAGTCTACCCCTGTAATATACAAGAATACCACTCAATATTTGATAATCTTCTTTAGTTAAAAGATAACCACCTGACCTTGAAACATTACAAGAATCAACAGCTTTACAGAACAAATTATGTAATTTGCCTGCATCTCCAATATTTGTAGCAACACCCATAGCATTTATACAACGCTTGAATTCTGCATCCATAGTACTAAAGTTAATTTGGTCTGCTGTCTGAGAATAACCAAGCTTTCTCTGCCACTTTGTAAGAGATGACTGAAGTTCCTCAGCACCTGACCTTAAGAAAGTACAAACCCACATTTTATTGACAACACGAACTGGTAAGCCACTTTCGATTTGTTTAATTGTCATTGCCTCGCCTGTGACGATATCATACATAATCTTGAATGTAAGAGCAGTTGTATTATGCGTAGGAATCATACCTCTCGTAAGATATAAATGGTCTTCAGCATCAATAGTAATACAAGTCATATCACACTTAGTCTTATAAGCAACGATAGAAGAAATACCCCTTAAAGTTGGTGGAACTAAGTATATACAGTAATCATCATCTTCATTAAACTCCATCATACAACCAATACCAAGAGAATTAAAGAAGAAAATAGTACTTGGAACAGCATTTGGACTTACAAGGAGTAATGATGGAACTGGAATCTTATAAAACAAAGTCTGCTTTGATTTCATAAAACTCTCATATGTTAAATCACCTGTCAAGGCATCTAAAATAATATCACAAGCCTTAATTCTATCCTTGATACAAGCAAATAACAACTTCTCTGGAATAATGCCTAAATCCATAAAATTATCCAAGTCTGATTTCACTTTAGTACCCTTCTCAGTCGTATAAGTATAATGATCTGAACCGACATCAATAGGACTAACCTTTGGAAATAAATAATATTTAAGACTTTCAGTAGACATTCCCTCTTTATCCAATTCCTCAGTTGTCAAGGTTTTACAATCTGAGAAATCTTCAGAATATAATGTCCAAAGATGGTCTGGACTGCAAGGAATATCTACCCCATCTGTTGTCTTTATTTCATACATTTTCTTTTTACCTTGAGGAAATACACCAAGCACAGTATGTAGCTTACCGTCTGTGCCAAATACCTTATCTCCTACTTTTAAAGACTCGATAACCTCATAACCATCTTCAGTTAAGACTTCAGTACCGTTCGCTAAAGCTTTACCTGAACCTGCAACTGCGTTAATAATTTGATTGCCTGCAGTAGTTATAGCATCATGAGTTTCAGTATATTCTACAACTCGTTCATACTGCTCCTTATTCTCTACTTTTTCATATTCAGACTCAGAAATATTCAAAGACTTCTCATAAGCCTCAACTTCTTCATCCGTCATAAAATTAGCAACATCGCCCTCTGGAACCTGAAACTCAGGCTTTAAAACATATCTATACTCATACATTTTATAACCCTCGTTATGTACTCGATTAAGAAAAGCTCCTGCTGGAGTTGTAACATCAAATACCTCAGATGTTTCATTTAAGCCTCGTTTAGCAGAATACCCTTGTAATCTGTCAAAAGCACTCATTTATATACCTACCTTTCTATGAAGCATAAGCTTCCTTTATATTTCTTATAACAGTTTCACTATTTTCTTCCCGATAATCTAAGTCAAAACTATCTACAAGGTACAATCTTATGCACCCTGTAGTAGCCTCAATATCTTTACCTAAGCGTCTCATGTCTAAAGCTAAACTCTTAATATCAAGCATACTCTACCCCTCAACAAGTTTTAAATATTTATTATGTAAAAACTCAATCTTTGCAACCTGACGATAATACTCAGGAGTATTATGTTTTATAGAGCCATCAAAGTTGGACTTTAATTCAATTAATCGCTTATATAAAACAGCCTGCTCAATACCTAAATCTATAACTTTCATATGCGAAATCATAGAATCAAGCCAAAAGAAATTACGTTTAATACGGTCATAACTCTTTACCTTTTTAAAATGAACTAATTGGTTATTATATTCCTCAATTGCTGACTTTGCATATATTGAATACAAACGATTATTTCCATCTCTGTCAAATATATATCGTATAGCTGGCATAACCATGTAGATTAAATCAAGAGTAATTCCCAACATACCTACAAGTACATATAAAGTAATAAATAAACTCGAAAGCATACATATCAAAGCAGATACTGATTTAAAAGTCTCAGCACCTTCTCCTGTCGGCTCTGGTAATAAACCAACTATAGCAGGTACTTCACCGCTCACTAAAAGTAAAGAGAATAACGCTAAAGTAATAATAAGAAGTAATCGATTTTTAAAATAATACTTAATCGGTGAACTGACTGGCTCATAAGGAACATCCTCTTCGAAGCTACCCCCTATTTTGTCTGTATACTTTGCTTTTAGCAATTTTTCATAATCTTTTGACTCTCGCTGTCGATTAACCTCATCAATAGGTATTTTAGAAACTATCAAATCGAGAGCAGTTTTAATATCTCCTAAAGTAGCAACTAGTTTAGTATCTTCAATTTGAGGAATAATACCTTCAACATAGGCATCAGCATAAATCACTTCATAAGTAAGGTTTTTGTCAAATTCTGATATTGGCTTTGCATTAATTAATTTAACTAACTGTTTTATGTAGTCTAAATTTTCAAGAAAATCCTTCTCTGCATCAATTTTACTCATCTACATCTCCTATTCCGTTCTGCATAAGACCATCAATCTGCCTAATAGAGCTTTCAAGACGCTTAACAGAATCTATATTTGTTTGTACCTCAGCCTTGGCACTATTTTGCACTTTAAGGATAGCACTCTGCAATGCTGAATTAGCCTCTTCAATAGACTTAGCAGAAATAAGTGGCTCTTCACGACCTTTTATAAGGTCATCAGCAGTTTTTTCAATCTGCTTTGCATTAGAAACAATAATCTCATTAGCAACTTTTGAAAGGTTCTGCTTTAACTGCATAGCCTCAGCATTTGTTTTTGCACCAATAACGTTTAACATCATAACCTTGAAAATAGGAATAAGATTATCAGATGCTTCGGCAAGCTGATTAGTAACTTCCTTATTTTCTTTGATGATAAGAATAGTCTTAGCACACTCCTGCTTAACAACTGATATAGTCGTAGTAATAATCTTCAAACGATGCACAGATGCCTGAAGTTTCAAACCATCTTCATCATTATTTTGATAATACTCAACCATAGACTGAAGTTCAGACTGGCACTGCTCAAGGCTTACTAATCTATCTCGCATAAATTGTAAATTTTCGTGCATAGTGTCAAGAGTTGCATTAAGACGATTTTTCTCCTGAACTACCCCTTCTTCAAGTGATGAAATGCGATGCTCAACTGAATCGTAACGAGCAAGCCACTTTGATGCTTTAAGAAAAGCTGGAAATTTCTGTACAGAACCTATCTTTTTAGAAATCTGATTTGTTTCAACAGATAAGTCAGATAAAGACTTACCAGTCTTCTCAAGACCAATACATTTTGTAGACTCAAGAATTTTTGACATACCATCAGAAATCTGACTCTGCACATCAGAACCATACTTTTCAATCTCAGTTAGAGTTAAAGCCTCCAATCTTTCAGTAGTTAAGTTATTGCTTTTAGAATTAACTAATTCATTCATTGTAAAATCCTCCTTAAATAGGCTAATATTAATAGATAAAATCAAAGAACAACTGGTCTATAAGTTGAACTTTCAAAAATACAATTACGAACTTCATAGAAAATCTGAAAGATACCTGATAATGTCATCTCATCAAATTTACCCTCATAACCTCTTGAATACAAGAGGTCATTAAAATATTTAATAAACTCACGTTTATTTTTTGGTATGAATACACCATCTACAGCATCAAGACTATCACAACAAACAAGACCTTTAGCATTATGAAAATTTAGCTGTACAAAATGTACATAACCACATAAATCAAGTGAATCATAACCAATAATACCATCAGCAACAAATTGTTCATTTACCCAAAGGTCATATGTTGCATCTGGCTTTAAGCAAAGCCAAGCTCGATTATGTAAATGGATAAAATTTGTATAAATAGGTTCTGTAATCTTACATAAAGACCTTGTAGCTGACTTCATAGCATAAAGACCTTTTAAACTACCCCTTGAATAACTAAAGAAATTTTGTACTATAGAGTTATTTCTGATACTCGATAACATATAAGAAAGACCTATGTCCTCATAACCATCTATTTTCAACATATTTTCAAATGGCACTGAACGCTCCTCTGCAACAGCTCGCATGAAATTAAGCTTATTAATTAAGTCATTATATGTGACAGTATGCTCAAAGACATCTAACTTCATAATTAAGACTCCTTTTCAAACCAAGCAGTTACAAAATCATAACATACCTGAACTAATAATTGAATATTTGTTCCATTGTAATAGAACATCTGGTCTCTTTGACTCGCATAGTCACTCTCAACCAAACGAACAATCTTGTGCGAGATAAACCTTGTATTTATGCAGAAGAAATCTGACTGCATAGCAGTGTTTGAAGCACTCTCATAACTGATTTGTGACACATTAGTCCAACCAATCTCCTTAAGCTTCGATAATAATTCATCTCTACCACCAACCATAGTAAACTTGAAACCATTTAAGAAATCAATCATGTCTTCTAAAGAAATGTCCTCAGAAGAAAGAGCCTCGACAGCTAAATCCTCTTCAGTAAATATAGATTCAAGCTTAGAATTAGCAACTTCAAGTTCATTAGCTAACTTTGTAATAAAATTCGATTTTGCAGATAGTTGATACTCTAATTCTATTATCCTTTTTTCATAAGAATCGATAACATTTGAGTGCTTCTTCTCCAACTCATTAACAACCCTATCAAGTTTAACCTTAGAATCAGCTTTTATGCTGTCTAACTGAGCCTGTAATTTTTCAACAGAGTCTAACTTATTCATAAACTCCTTAATTTGATTAGCATCAAGATAGGTTTTAGATAAGTCACCTGACATAAAATTATAGGTACTACCCCATAATTGCTCCATATTTTCAAAATAATTTACACTCATAAAGTTACGATGATAATTCTTAGACTTAAAGTTATTGTAATAAACATTATTTGCATGCCTTAATAAAAGCTCGTGTTCGTAAGCCTCACGCAATACATCTCTACCACATATATTATACACCTGAGTTCCTTTTATAACATATAATCCAGTAGAAATAATAAATGAGCCAAATTTATCGAAATCGACATCTTTATTGACAACTCTTCCAATTTTCAGATAAGAGCCAATAACATCATCTCCTATACATGATGAAAAAACCTTTTGATTTTGTTCTGTAATAAAAGGCTGGCTAAAATCAAACAAAGGTTTAGCACTTGATGGCATTTCACTGAAATTATTATAAATAGATTGCATAAGAATCAAAGCAGAATAAATAGAAATACCTCTACAATCAGATATATAATGCTTTGTATTGGTTTCTGGAACGGTGTAACCTATCTTTCTGAATTTAAGTAACTTTTCAGTCATAAACTCTGAAAATGAAGAATTTGTAGACTGTGCCTTAAATTCATTATTTCCTTCTATGAGAGTACCTAAAGAACCTTTATCATAATAGAATATGCTTACATAAGTATATGCAACTTCCATAGCTTTTAAAATAAACTCACAAGCAAGTGATGGTCTACCTATTGCTAAAATAAGCAACATACTTGCGAACCTTTTTATATTTGGGAAACGATAATCTATGTATGGACTCGTCATATTATAGGTAATAGGCATTACATCATATTTCTGCCAATCATCAGAGCCAATACAAATCTTATCCAATATTTTATTTAACTCGTCAATAGTAAAAAATGCATTACTAAATACATTCATCAACTCCTCATCAAAAGCACCCGGAGTTAAGTCTGAAGCAATAACTTGTAAAAGCTCAGAAATACCTACACAAATAAAAGGAGTCATATCGATAGTTTTATCCTCAGCTAAAACATCCTTTAAAACAAAAGTAGGATAATAAGAACTACCCCTCTTGGTAAACTTAAATAAATCCTCTACTGGAACCTTCTGCCCTTTAAACCTTATAGTAGAATCATTAATCTTGTAACGCATTAAAGGAACTCTTCTTGTATAGGCATCTTTCATAATTTTAGTAGACTTATTTAGAAAGCTACCTTCAATTAAAAGTTCATTAAATTTGTCAATACTTACATCTTTTTTCATAGTTATCTCCTTTCTCAATAATTTTATAAAGATATAAATAATATAAACTAGTTCGCTTCTTAAAAATATATTCAAAAAGCAAACTAGTCATTTTATAAGCCAAAAAGACTTAGCTTGTCCAAAAATAGCTTAAGAATTTTCCTCTAACTCATCCTCGTGATAATACCAATAATCCTCAAGGTCATCTCCACGCATATATCTTGTGTAACAAGGTTCAGCATTCTTGAAATATCTGTCTAAGAAACGCTGTTCGTTGAAATCATAGTCATAATCCTTAAGAATCCAATAAATAAGATTGTTCTGGTCAAGTAACAAAGTATCAGCTTGTCCATTACGAGAAACCCTTGTAATCTTATAATCATCCGAATCCTCTAGTGGTGTAAGAAAATGCTTCTCAGTGTAAAGGTAATATTCTACCCCAATATCTGCAAGGGGGTAACTTACTTTTGAAGTACTCAGATGTAAATATGGTGGTTTACCACAATACATATTTTTGACAATAGTCGTATTATCGTCAAACTCTTCTTTACCCTGATAATAAGGTTTAACCGTATTGATAAGTTCAAGACCAATAGAGTCATCAGTAAGATATGTAATCTTTGCAAGATGACAACCTGCAATACTTTTAACATAGTTAGTTTTCTGAGCTTTCTCTCGCTCATAAAACATAACTAAGTCACCAGCTTTTAGGTCTAACTTATTCATGTACTCGTACTTTTCTTTGCCTGAATACCACTTATTCAGCAAGCCCAAATCTCGACCTTTTGCATACCAAGCATCATAACCAAGTTGTAGCTGAGTCGTCATTGGGATAGTATCATTCAGCAAATATGTACACCAACCAGTTAAAGCCTGTGTCTCATCATCGAGCAAAAGAATATATGAGATAGCCATAACATTAAGTACAGCATTACTACTCAACTCAATACCAAGTTTGTTAGGACTGCCAGTGAAAAGACGATGTATTGCTACCATAGCAATAAGACTTAACCAAGATTGGTCAGCTCGATTATGGTTTAAAGCGTTATTGTTAACAATAAAGTTCTTACCATCAAAACCGTTAACGCTCCACTTCCAAGCATCATCTGTCATAAACTCGAAAGAAACCTGCTTTTTAATAGGTGTTCTCTGGTCATAGTCGAAACTAGCTCTACGCTTTTTGATATCCTCCTCGTCACGCTCCACAACATCTGTTGTATAAAAGAAATTAACAATAGAAGTTGTATTAAAATTCAAAGGATGCTGAACTGTAATAATAAGTTCATCCTGAGATACCCCTGTGTCTGTTAACCAACCTTCATCAACTGCCATACGGAAATAATCCCAAATAGGTGAAGCCTTCAGACAAGTATCAAGAATAACACCATCAAGACTTATAGATTTGTTATGTAATAGCTTTGAGTATTTTCCTAACTCGCATATGTAATACAACTCACAAGCCAAACTGACTTGACTGCAGGAATAAACCTGTCCAATATGAATACTCATAAATATGTACCTCCTTTATATAATACTATTATACCACAAAACTTCAAAAAAGTCAAGACAAGCTATATAAGTATATGGACAAGTCTTGACAAACTAGAATAGGAAAAAATTGGAAATAGCAACTAAAATAAAGACTGCTCCTTCTTTTCACAAAAATACAAATCATCTAGTAAAGACCTCGAAGCAAATTGATACTTTGAAACACAATAATTTAAGCCATTTAACTCATAGAAACTTTTCAACTCAGATTTATAATAACCTCGCAAACGTACAAACTCCTTAGCGAAATAAGAATCCGAAGAAATACCATCCGATAAGAAACTACCCCTGACTTTACAAGATATTTTAACAAATAACTGCATTAAGTAAATAAAGTTTATACCCTCGACCTTATCGTGACCAAGATGACCTGCAAAACGACTTCTACATAAGAAATCTATAAGCAAGCAAAATTCTTGTAAGGAAATATGTTTAGGAAGTTTATTTCTTTTTACATAATAAACAACAAAACGATACAAACAAATAAACTCATCATAATTTAAACAATCTGTATATTTTAGAAAAGCATAAAAGTTTGGTTTTCCTTTATATACACAAGATACAATACGATACTTTGATAGGAAAGATGCATCTACATTCAAACCATAATCACTTTGAGCAATAGAGTATATTTTATAAAAATATAGACGATATAGTTTTGAAGTTTTATGTCTTGATAATAGACATAATAAGTAAAAAGTAAAAGCCTCCTTGTCACAAGGAGAATAGGTCTTTGTAAAATAATCATCAACAAAAGCCTTTGCGTCAACTACCCCTGTTGAGTAAGAATAGTCAAGGACAGGTAACGAGTCAAACTCAGACAGGTTATCCTCCTTATATTGTAAATAAAGACCTAATGCTACACAAGACAAAATAACACAAGCAACAAGCACCTCAGTAAAAATATTCATTTACGAAACCTTCAAATAAAAGAAACTTGTTGCAACAGACTAACGGTTTTCTTTTAGATGCTGAGTAATAGCAAGCACAATATCAGAGCGTGATTTCTCAGAGAAAAGCTGAACGTTTTCAAGCAAATAAGACAAACTGTCATTTACCTTATTGAAGTCTCTAGAGTTTAACTGCTCCAAAACAAAAGACATAGCCTCTGGAGAAATATCAGACAACAAAGCATCAAAATAATCCCTTGAACAAATAAACAACAGATACAAAGCATTTACATAACTTTGTTCGGAAACATCCTCTCGTGTAGCCACAACACCTCTTGTATAACTAGATAACTTTCTTCGATACTCCAAAGGGAAACACTCCGACAAAGAAACACGAACCTTACAAGCATAAATACGAGAAATAGCTTTATTCAAAGCTCTGCGGTTTGTAAGTTCAACTAAACCTTTTGGAACGGTCTTTTGGTTAAACAAATCCATATAAATTTTTTTAGTAAGCCTTGTATAACGGGTACGCAAAGTAGCAGAATTAATATTAAGAGCCTCAACAATTTCGCCATTTTTCATACCTTCAAGTTTCAACTCAGTGATTTTCAAGTCCAGCTCATCATCAGAACAAAGACCACCACGCAAATACTCCTCAAAAAGACCAATAAATTTTTCAGCTTGTGCTTTCAAGCCTTCTAGTTCAACAGATGGAACAGCTTCGGTATAAATAGAACCATCTTCATGCATTTTTTTGACCTCGTTCGTTGTTTCAAGTAGAGCGAAATTTTCATTCAGCACATCGAAAAAACGAAACACATTGTTGTCAATAGTAGTTCTTGTAGACACACCCGATGGATTTTTTGGTAAAGCCATAATAAAAATAACCTCCTTATGCAACAATATAAAATTTTTGAAAATAGCGAATGGCAAATTTCTCTAGGTGCGAAGTTTCATCAGCTTTGGAATCCTGAAACGAAACCCGAAACAAAATAATTAGCCTGTTGCAAGGCGAAACAATTTTGCAACAAATATAAAAATAGATTGTAAATGTTTCAAGACATCTAACAAAACGAAACATAGAAACTTGCCACAAAAATATTTTAACAAAACAGCATCAATACCAAACAAAGAAGAACAACTCAACTTTGCAAAGCAATAAATAACTACCCCTGATAATACTCAACACGGATTTTTCCTGCTTTTACGAAAGCGTCTATAGAGGTAGCAACAACCTTTGGTAGTTTTTCCAAAGACGAAACAAAAACCGTCTTGTATTCTTCTGAAGCCAATTTTGATATAATATCAGAGCAAACTTCGTCAGAAAGAGAACCAACTCCATCAATAACAGAATAAAAACCGTTTCGACATAGATTGGTTAAACCCAAAGTAACTGAGTTGTCACGATTTGAACCAAGAGTTTTGTTCCAAATATCTTTAGCGTTTGGAGATGAAGAATCAAACATAAAACCATCAACCTTTAGCAGAGAAGAACCATCCTCGTAGAAAGCCTCCCAAATACCAAAATTTGTTGAGTTACAAACCTTGTAAACACCAAAACGACTAGCAATATTTGTAAACTGTATTTCGCAACGCTGTTTAATATAATCGAGCGAAGAACTGATGTCAGACAAGTTGTTCTTGCTATAAGAATCAACAAGCATATAGTCTGGCTCATGGTTACAAATATAACTCAGAAAGAAGTCGAAAGCAAAAGAACGTGCAAAAGCTTCTTTGATATAAACATCGCAAACAATAGAAGAAATAACGCTTCTAACCTCAGTAATAAAAGAAAAAATAACATTGGATTTAATAACACGAACTACGTCATCGTTAGGTTCAGCATCAGGCTTTTCCATCATAGCCTTAGCAGAGAGAGCAAGACTTTTAATAGCCTCAGCCTTCGGACTGCTTTCAAGAATAGATAAAAGCATATGTTCCTTTGCAGTTCTTAGAGTAGCCTCATCCTTTTCGCAAACAACACAAAGAAAAGATTGATTTATAAGCCTTTTAACACCAAGAACCTTAACGTCATAAACTTGGTCTGGTGTAAAAAAGACTCGATTTTCAACTTCCTTAGCTGGCACAATAAGATGATTGTCAACATAAGAACGAATTGTTGTAGCAGACACACCACAACTTTTAGCGAATTGAGATTGATTAAGCAAAGAGCTTTTTTCAACTGCGCTCATAATAAAACCTCCTTAGATAAAAATAAAACATAATTTTAATAGACCATCTCCAAATAAGCATTACAACGTCCATAAAAGATGGATTAGTAACAACAACTTGTCCAAATAAGCTGGATAAAATACATAATAGTTGGAGAACACAATAGATAATGTGAGATTAAGCTGGACAAAATAAACTAAAGCTGGAATTTTAACAAGACAAAATATGAAAACACTGGACAATGTCCAGTAAAGCAAGAATATAACCAAATAAGCTGGAGTAATGAATGGATAAAATCTTAAAAAGCAGGATTATGTCGAAAATAGCAAGATAATATACAGAATAACAAAATAATCTCAAGAAAAGCAAGACATACTCCAAGTAATAATTGATAATAAAAGCAAAACAAACTCAACAATAGAAGAATAACTCTTAACCACCAAACTAATATGAAAATATAAAAGAATAAAAAATAACAAACTTATATAGTTTCAGACAAGGTCAAAATAATAAATATATGACACAAAACAAGCAAAGACTAATACATAACAAGCAAGTAACATTTAAGAATAAATAAGATAAATCAATAGACAAATAAAGATAACATTATAAGAGAAAAGACAATATAAGACCTAACAAAATAATAAGCACTTAGAACACAAACTAGACAAACAAATATTAGTAAAGAGTAGCAACTGACAAGCAAGCACAATATTCATACAACAAATAGTAACTTATATAATAAGAATACAACAAAACAAATATATAAAGTTACAAAGCAAATAACAATTGAGAATCAAGTAATAAGAATATAAGAAAAGAAAATAAAACAACTTGATACAATAACAGAATAATAGAAAACAAGCATAAATGCTTTCTAAGGATACCCCTATAAATGTTAAATTTTTAGAGTAAAAACTTAACCAAAATTTAAAGGGTGAAAACAACAGTGACTTGTATAGAAAAAATAACCTGAAAACACCAAAAATACCCAACTAATACCATTTTCTTTAAAAAATAAGGCAAAATACAGATTTAATATAGTTACACCTACAGAACTTGAGATTGATATAAAATAACTTCAAAAATAAAAGAGGGCATTTCTGTCCTCTTTCAAACACCAATTATAAACACTAGTTTCTTAAACGTAATAAGATTTCTTTAATAAGTGAACTACCATGCTTATATGCGTCAGAGTCCTCCGAAATCCATTCATTAAACCATGCTTCTAAGTCATCAGCTGCATCAGAGTCAGTTCGAACAAGCACTCTTGGTTCAACATATTTAGATGAGCTTGAAACATAATGATAATCATTATCTTTTAACATAACTGCGTTATAACCATTCGCCTTTAATCGATTAAAGTCCTCTGTAGTGTGGCAAGGAATAGCATTACTACCCCATTCTTGTATAAAGTTGTTGTAAGCCTCGTTATAAAGTTCAGCAATAGAACTAGTGTCGAAACCATCCTGTAGATACCAACGAATATACTGACCATCCCAAACATCCTTTAATTGACGAACCAAGTCCATATTACCGCTTTCACAAATAACCTTACCAGTAATAAACTGTAAGTCAAGACCATCAATAAAACTGCGGTCTCTATCAAGTTTAATAAGAGATGGTTTGAAGTCATAGCCATTTTTAGCATAACGACTCGTTGTAACAAAAAGTCCACCTACGAAAAGTTTTCCTGCAAACTTTTCGTTTAAAAGAATTTTACTTCCATTTGACTCAATATAATCAGTACCTTCTTTTAAGTCTTGTAAAGACAAGTTACTTTCTACAATAGAAGTATACTCATCTTCGGATATTCCCGATACCTCAAAAATAAGGTCGTGGTCTGGCACAGATTTAAACACCGAAACCTTTTCGATATCAAATACAACAACCTTTGCATTATAACGTTTTGAATTGACCACTTTAGCTGTCCAAACTTCTTTAACAGAACGATTGTAGACCTTAACCTGTTTACCAAGACGCATTAATACAACAGTTGCAACTTTATATCCCTCACCATGCTGTCCAATCATATTCTCATCATTTGCTTTGGTGGTTTTACCAAGCAAAAGAGTTTCTGTAGTAAGACAACCATTTTTATTACCAATACGAAGTACCTCAGCCTCTTTATCGTAGTCAAAATACATTTTATTATCCTTATTAAATGTCTCAGCATCCTTGGCATTTTGAGCGAATTCTCTGATAGCTTCAACAACTCCCCAATTTGCACAATAATCCAAAGACATCCCTAAATCAAATCTTCTTGCCATAACATCCCCCTTAATTATTTAATTTATAAAATTTAACATAAAAGATACCATATGAAAATGCAAAAGACTACTAAGCAAAGCATGACTCTCAAAATCACTAGAATTATTCTCAGCAATATAAGAACCAAGACTTATACACATAGTAACAACATCTGTTGTTTGAACAACAACAGAAGAACTATCGGAAATAAAGTAATCTAAACCAGCATATTTACAAAACTTAATAAGTAAATCCATACTACCTCCTAGTTATAAAGCACTTCAATGTATTTCTCAATCTTTTCAAGTTCATTACGTACAGTAATAAGAGGGTCTACCCCTGAGATTACCTGCATCTGCTTTACATTAATAGTGCTTAATATAACATTTTTATTCCTTAATACTATCTTCGCAGACTGATTTGTAAAAGTAATCTCAATATAAGGTGTGTCATTTAAAATGACAAGCTTACCTCTACTTTCAGCAGTTGCACCTTGCAATGTAAAAGTGCCCTTCTTGTATAGTCTGTACATAATACTTTTATTATCTACAGCCTTACGAAAATGACAATGAAAACCTGCATGGTTTAAATCAAGTATAAAAACTGCGTCTAAACCTGTTTCAATAAGAGCATCATACCACAAAATCATAATTAATCCTCCTCTGCAATAGCATCAAGCTCCGCATAAGGAAAATATAAAACTGAGCTCATGCCCATAGAATCTTGTCTTGAAGAACCAAGAACATTATAAGCATTAGAGAAACCACAATCTCTAATACAATCACAAAGCTGAACTAATGTAGACATTGGTGTATCACAAGTAATAGAAAAACAAGTGTGACCATACATACATCTACCAGAATAGTCATCTGAATAACTTAATTCATTACCTTCACAAAAATCAATTAACACTTCCTTTAAAGTCATATATAAAACCTCCTTTATTCTGATATATTTATTATAACATGAAACAGTAAAAAAGTCAAGACCAAATCAATATATTCAGTCTTGACTCATAAAAAATATTAATTTTCACAAATATGCTTTAGATAACTTATAATACATTCTCATAATATTATGCTTTTTAAATAAACTACCCCAACAAGTATACAAGCTGTTTTCAATTACAGTAACAAGATAACTTTGTAGCACCCTGAGATTTTAAATATAAAGCATAAGGCACATCTTTTTTACAAATAACACCATCAGAATTTATACCTATTGTTCTAATTTCTGCAAGACATTTAACAGAGTTGGTAAACTTCATATTAAAATCAGTACCTTTTGGAAATGTAAGTTCCTCAATAGGAACATTAACCTTCTTATGTAACTTAAATTTTGTAACTTGAGGTACTTTTATAACCTCATTTGTAGGTTTAAGTTCTCTATAACATTTTATAGTTCTTTTACCTTTACTTATGAGATAAACAAGAATTGCAACATCTCGCTTACTAACAACATTATTAACAGAAACACGAATTGGCTTTTGCCTACCCCCATCTATCTGCTTTTTAATATATAAAGGTATAGTTCCACACAAATCTGATTTAGGTGGTATAATAATAGATGCAGTAGGTAAATCAACTAATTCAAGACCTAAACCTTTCTTAGTAACCTTATCTCTACCCTTGTGTCCTTCTCCAAACTCTTTACTTACAAAATTTGCAAACTCTATACAATCTGCTCTGAAAGCATCAAGGTCTGCAATATCATAAAGCTCATACTCTTTTAATGATGACTCACTCTTAACAGTAGATGTAGCCTCTCTGTATAGATTTATTTCATCTACTGAATGAACACCATGTTCTTCCACAGACCATTTACCAATTATGTATGAAATTTTTCCTGCATTTCGTGAAAGTTTATAGTTTGTGGTAAGCATCTTATCTACAATATCTATTTCTGAAACAATATACCCACAATCCATAGTTCCGATAGTAGATACATTAGTTACTTCTACTGCAAGATTATTATGACTTTCATTACTCATTCCAAAATAAATAGGTCTCTCAAAAGAAAAAGCCATACTGGATAAAATAAAATCAATAGCATCTATTAAAGCACTCGAAAAATTCGGATTATCACTACTTACAAAAAGATTATCAATAACTGGAATAATACCTCCTCTTGGTGCATCTGAATCAAGCATGTCCAAATGCTTAAAAATAATTGGGATAACACATTTTATCTCACCCATCTTTGAAGTTATACAATAAATAACACCATCATCAAAATACTTCGATATACGACCTTTGATATGTTTCTTGTATTCTTCATCAGTAAGAACATCACAACGCAAATGCTTCAGCATAAACTTATAAATATCATCTAAGTCCTTATAGTAAGCCTTTTTCACTAGAATAGTAGACTTAGTAATAATTGGTCTTCCTTTAGAATCTCTTAAGCCTTTTGGATTAATAGCTACCTTAAATTCCTTTACATCTTCTGGCAGTACTTGATTAGGTGATAACCAATCAAATTCATCATAATACATAGACTGATTGACCTTAAGTTCATCTAAAAACTCTTCTTTAAGATACTTATAATAATCTGTTGGGTAATAAATAAAATCATCCTTTTCAGAATTACAATCTAAACAAAGAGCAACAATATTACTGATGTCATTACTACCCCCTTTATTTAGAGGTATTACATGTTCAACAGTAAAATCGTCCTTTAACACTTTACCACAATGACTACAACGACCATCTGACTTATATCTTATGTAGTCTTTTACTTCTTCAGTAAAACTTTTACGATTTTCAATCTTTCTTCGTTCATTCATCAAAATATCCTCCTTTCGTAATATAATTTAATTATAACATAAAACAAGAAAAAAGTCAAGACTAACTAATAAGTTAATACTTGACTTTTCGTAAATATAAAGATTTAAACAAGCTCCAAAATCTTTGACTCCATAAATTTACAAGCAATATTGTGCTTGGCAAAAGCCTCTCGAATCAAATTCTTTAAAACAACACGATGACTTCTAAAGGCATTATCTTCATCATAAAGTAAAGTAATAATAGCCTTACCATTTTCCCAAAAGATATCTCCCTTCTCAGAAGTATATCCTTCACAAATTTTTCCATCTTTAGATATGTAAGTAGTAAATCTTTTACCAGAACCCTCAGCAACTTGACATTTACAATCATATATATAACTGGATTAGAATAGAAATCACAGTCAACAATAATAAGCCTCATATAACTACCCCTCGTTTCTTCCGAAAACAGCATACTCCTTCCACAAAGCCTCGATTCTGTCATAAGCCTTTTGTATAGACTCAAAACATAAACTTTTAAAAGACTGCTTAACATTAGCTAAGGCTAAGGCATTTTCACACTTTCTCAGCATATCACTTGCTTTAAACAAGTCATCAGCAGAAGTGAAATCGCCATAATCTGTCTTAAAAGTAAGAATTTCATTTATTTTCAAGCCTGCCTCTCTATTTCCATTAAAATAATCTTCATATAATTTCTTTAAATTATATTCATAAATAGTCATATTACAACCTCCTTTATTTTATATACTTATTATAGCACAAAATAATAAAAAAAGTCAAGGCTAACTAAAAAGTTAACCTCAACCTCAAACAATTTATTTGATTTTAAACCTTTTTTATTTATAATCTACTCCATAAACTGCTTGCTTTGTAGCACCATCTTCATCTTGAATCATATAAGGAGTAGAATTTACAGAATCATAGTACATACACTTTGTATTAGTATCATAGCCCAAATATTGAATTGCTACCTCCTGATTATAACAATTTACAACCTTTTCTTTTGATATAACCTTAATAGTCCCGATATAACTTATGTCCTCAACTTCAGTAGTAGGTGCATCTTTAGCAGTAGTAAATTTATACTTTAAGACAAGCATTGTTATAATTAAAAGGCATATAGCAGAGCAAGAAACAACTAAAATTATACCGTATATTATCTTTCTAATACGTTCTTTTTTCATTGAATACTACCCCTCAAATAACTTTGACATGTCTTTCTTTGCAATAAACTGTGCAACAAGTCCACACTTAGGACAAACATTGTAAACTGGATTAAAGTAATGCTTTTCTGTGACAGTTTCAATCTTCTCCCTGCCAAACATACCCTTAACCTTACCATTATGCTTCTTAGTTAATACAAGGGTGTCAAAACGACTAAAAGTCTCATCTTCCGTGATAGTGTCAACTAAAGGATGTGAATTTTCCTTTATTCCTCTAAGATTATTAAAACTCTGCATTTCTGCTCCACAATTGTAACAAATCATTATTTCTTACTCCTTTCATTTATACGATGATATAATTTACTAGACCAATCTTCAAGCCAACAAGCTTTCGATTTTTCCAAGCATTGTAATCTTTCTCTACAGTTCCAAAGCCTATATTAAAGAAGTCACACTCAAAATTTTTCATAAAATAGTCAGCAACAAAATCAGAAATACCTAAGCTTTTTTCAAGAAACTCTGGTATCTGCTCTGCAATCTTATTTAATACAGACAATATCGTTTCTTTAGACATACCTAACTCAAGCTCATCAAATACATAATAATACTTTTTAGTATCATCTAACTTAAACGTATTCTTGATGAGATAATAAGTCCAAAGGCTTGTAGGTGAAGTTTCATCATCATGTAGCATAGAACCTAATGCTCCCCAGTCTTCACTACGATTTTCAGTTCGTTGTTGCATTGAAACTGCACGAATATAACTCTTTCGCTCACCATATTTTCTTTGCCATTTAAAATGCAACTGCTTTCGGATAAGTGATTTACCTACCCCATTGTTGCCAACAAGCACTGTAAGTTTTCCTTCTTTTATTTCGTCAATAACATCTAAAATATTATCAATATGCTTGTCCAATAATTTATCAGTAATCTCTAACATATTCAGAACCCCTTTATTAAATCATAATACTTATGTACTCAATTTCATATCTTTTAGATTCCTTCTCTGAAACTACCCCAATAACTAAGTAAGTTGTAAATAATGCTGAAACAACTATAAGTGATAATGAACTTATATTCAATATTCTAATTGCTCTTAGAAAAGACCTTGCATTTTTTATATAAGCCTCAAAATCTTTTAATCTAATCTCTACTGGTATCATCACAAACCTCCAAAATAAGTTTATACTTGCCATCTTCATATGAATCCATTAACTGGTTATGAGAACCCTTAATTACTTTATATTTAAGACCTTTTATAATAGTATTATTTGTTGTGAGAACATCTTCGTCTATATAGTAGAAAAGACCATTCTCATCAATAGTATCTAAAAGGTTTATTACACCTTTATACTCTACCTGTTGCTCGCCTAAACTATAAAATTGCTGAAACACATATACAAGACATACTAAAAATAAGCCTAAAATTGTAAAAACTATATTACTTTCGTGTAAATTTACTGTAGCAATGCATACACCTACAAAAGCCACAATATTACTCAAAGCAATCACATTTTGATGACTACCCCTTTCGTAATTTGATTTGAACTCCTCAAAGTTCAATAAAGCTACATCCAATTTTACCATAAAACTTACCTCCAAAATAAACAAAATTTAAGATTTGAACCAAGATTTTTTATCTGGGTGGAGTTTTAACCTTAAAGTATCAATTGCAGTAAGCAAAGAAAATAAGGCTATATTGCCTACTACAAAGATAACTATCATAAAAGGTAATAATAAAAATAGACTCATTATAAAGTCCCCATCTGTTAGTGAAAACCCAAGATACAAAGCAGTTCCAAATAATATTACTTGATAACAAAAAATCCTTAAATGTTTTCATTTTTTCCTTTCATATAAAAATTTCATTTTATTTTATTATACCATAAAATCATAAAAAAGTCAAGCCTATCTAAACAGATAAAGCTTGACTTAATAAAAAAGACTAGGTCTTTACTTTAAATAAAAACCTAGTCTTAAATAAGGCTAATTACTTAGACTTTTTATAACAAAACAGCAATGCAATTCCGCTAAGTAACATAATATAAATGTAACTATTAGAATCATCACCAGTTCTAGGTGCTTTAGGTGTATCAGTTGATACTGTTACACTAGCCTTTGGAGTATCTACAGTAATTACTTCGGTATTAGCTTTAGGAGCCTCTGGTTCATCCTTAGGTGTCTCTAATTTAATATGCTTTCTTGAAAGCTCAATATTACATCTTTGACAATAAATAACCTCATCATAACCAGTCTCAGTTTTATTTTCTATAACTGGAGTACCCTCTAAATGTCCTAAACAAGGAGTATTATACTCGTTATCTAATAGCAAAGTACCACAATTTTTACAATGCACTTTATAGTTAACTACCCCTTCTTCAGTGCAATTTGCCTTTTTTACTACAGTACTTACTGGGTCATCTGCAACATGATTTAACTTAGGTACTATAATATTTAATCTATTTATTTCTTCTTTACAGATACCACATTTAATAACATCATCATAAGAACCCTCATGTGTGCATGTGGCATCAACTATATTTTCCTTCTCAGTGTAAAAGTTTAAATGCTGATGCTTTTCAACAATAATCTTATAAACATCACAACGAGAACATTTTACTTTGTAAACCTTATCGTATTTTGTTAACTTATTGTAGTTCAACTCATTTTTATTCAAAGCACTATCAAATAAATCCTTAGATGCTGTAACTTCTTCTTTAGTGTCAAAAGAATGACCAAGAGCTGAAATAGTAACCCACTTCTCATTCGCTACCCCACTACAATTCAAACATATATCGAACTGTCTATAGACTCCATCAACTGTACATGTCGGATTAGTACAATGTATATAATTATGACCAAGAGATTTTATAACTTCATGCTTTGTATGACTTGCATCATTCTTGCAAACATAATCATTATAACCATCTGACTCGCATGTAGGTTTAACAGTATTAGTCAACTCATAATTATGACCAAGAGCTGGAAGTTTTTCATGTGAACTACTTAGTAATGTACCACAATCTGTGCAATAAACATTTATATCAAAACTACCCTCTGCTTCACAAGTAGGTTCAATTTTATTCTCGATTACTGGGCTGTCAACTGTATGAGCATGCTCTTGAGTCTGAAGTTTATTTATCTTAATATGTGTTCTATTTAACTCGACATTACAACGAGTACAATAAAATACTAAATCATAACCTCCATCAGCAGAAGTTGTAGGCTCAACTTTATTTTCAACTACTAGGTCACCATAAGCATGACCAAGAGCTGGAGTTTCTACTGTATTTCTGCTTAAATCTACCCCACATGTTTTGCACTTTATAACCTCATCATAAGAACCTTTTTCAGTACAAGTAGCATTCTTCTCATTTTCCTTAGTAACTTCACTAGGTTTATGTCCTGTTGCAGGAATATCAATAGGTGTAGTTGTTAAATCTGTATTGCAATCTATACAATATGTTATAGCATTGTAAAGACCTTTTGCTGTGCAAGTTGGTTCTTTTACCTTATCTATACGTGTTTCTTGATGTAAATGACCAGTTGCTGGAACAACTACATGATTTGTACTTAGAACTTTATGATTACAACCATTATCTTCTCTTGTACAACGAACAACTTCATCGTAAGAACCAGTCTCAGTACAAGTAGGGTTAACTATATTTTCCTTAACCGCTACCCCTGAGATATGTCCTAATGCTTTTGTTGTTCTTGATGACCTACTTAATTCAGTATTACAAACAGTACATCTTACAACTTCATCGTAGGAACCTGAATTTTCACAAGTAGCTTCAACTACATCCTCAATCTTAGGACTTCCAACAGCATGTGGAGCCTTATTAACTACAACTGTATTAGTTGTAATAACCTCGCCACAAACACCACATTTTGTAACTAAATCGTAACTACCTTCTGATGTACAAGTAGCCTTAACTTCATTTTGTTTCTCAGTTACATAATTTGAATGCTTATGCCCATCAACAAGTCTTAACTTATATGCTCCACAAACTGAGCAAGTATTACTTTGAACCTTTGATTGTAAAGTATCAAAATCATCGCTGTTTAATGCATTCTGTATCAAATCTTCAGATACATTAGTTACATCAACCCAACCTTCAAACTGATGTCCATTGGCTGGAGTTGTTTTAAGCTCTGTATTAAGAATTTCATTACATCTTGTACAACGAGTAACTAAATTATAACTACCCCTAGATTTGCTAAAATTATACCATAGCAATCATACTTATAAACTAATATACTACCAAGTAACATCAATAATGCTACTGGGATAAATTCCATAGATAAAAAGGCACTTGGTGTAATAAATAATAAATTAAGAGCTAAAAATGCAAATAAAAGAAAATAATCTTTCATCTTATATAGACTGTATAAAAAATATACAAGCATTATTATATATGCTACAAAATATAAAATTCGTATTTGCTTAATCGTCATAAATATTAATAAAGGTTTATATAATATGCCAATATTCATAGTAAGAAATTTTTTCTGCGTTACCAGTTTCTAAATATTTATTCGTCAAATCTAAATATTTTTCATTACCTTCTTTTCCATAAAGCTATTATTAGTCATCATAATATTCAATGCTACTGCATCAGCGTTAGGGTCTCTACAATAAGCTAAATCTCCTAAAGTGTATATCTGTTTCTCAGAATTTAAAACACTAACACTTTGTTTGCAATTTTTAGTAACTAAACTTGTAGGTATCTTAACTACCCCGAATAATAAAAGTATTAATATATTTAACAGTAAAAATACTTTAATACAGTCCTTTAATCTTTGCATTTTAAGCACCCCCTTAAAATTAAAATAAGATGCCTGAAACCATCTCTTATAGTGTTTAAATGAGATTTTCTATTTCTCTTATCCTTATATAACCTAACTGGAACCTCATAACATTTAAGTTTATTTTTATAAGCATAGGCTATAATATCTGTAGCAAACTCAAAACCATCACTTTTAATTTCTGTTAAGTTAAAAGATGATTTCTTTAAACCTCTTAAGCCACAATGATAGTCTAGTAAAGGTGTCTTATATACTATTGAAGCTACCCCAGATAAGTATAATACTCCTATTCTATGCAGTAATGACATTGCACCTTTAAATCTATTCCCATTTATATACTCTGCACCATGACTAAATGCTGCTATAAAAGCATCTAAGTTAGAAAAGTCATAGCTACAATCACAATCTCCAAATATAATATAATCATAACTACACGATTCTATACCTTTCTTCAATGCCGCTCCATAACCTCTCTTGTTGCAGAAAACAACAAAAGCTCCTAAATTAAGAGCTTTTGATACAGAATTATCCATACGATTATTTCTCCTGCCAGGTTATTCTTTGATAAATAATCTTTAGCTTTATTTATACATTCTTCAATAGTTTTTTCCTCATTTAAACAAGGCATTAATATAGATATATTCACAATACTTTCCTCATTACTCTTTCATTAACTCCACAGTAATCACCTAAATATCAAAACAAAATAGTTTACAAACTAAGAACAAAATTTTAAACAAACTTTAGTCTCATCAAAAATAAAATAAACAGATAATAGTAAAAAATTACTATAAACAAAGGTAACTACCCCATTTGACGATAATATTAATTAACTTATAATACAATTACCATCTCCTACAGTAAATGCAGAAAATGAGCTGATTGCAATAAGTATTAGCTCATATAATGTTCTCAATCTTTACAGTTTCTTTCTTTGAATACATATGTTGTTTTATTATGCCCTTTATTTACAATTGTTCCTTTTACTGTGGTAGCTTTAACTTTTGTACCGTCCTTGCGAGTATAAGCTCTACGCTCACTACCTCTTCGATAATGCTCTCTAGATGAAGCATGAGAATCTGGAAAAACTTTCTCAGCTTTTATATCAGATACCTTAAGGAAAGGTAAAGGCTTATGCTCTGATACCCCACCAAAATAAACAATTACATCATCAACTCGCTCTGGCTTTGGGAGATGTTCATAATCATCACGATTTTTACTTTCTGTTGCATTACTTTCACAATACTTCATAGTATATGCAATACCATTAAACAACTCCTCTATAATAAAAGGGTGTGCAATACCTGCAACTTCACATTGATTACATTTTTGCAAATCTGATAAACTACACATTACTTCCTTTGTTCCATCATTATAAGTTTTTCCGAGAGATGCTTTATAATGTGGGCAATCTTCCTTATTACACATAATCTTACATGAATTGACACTTTCATCTAATGCACTTAAGTATTCGTAATTTAAAAATGCACTACTTTCATAATCGCTGAGAACTCGTAGGACAAAATTAGTAGTATCTCGCTTAAAAAGATAAACTACCCCTGGATACTCTAAAAGTACTGGTTCTTTCTCTTTAAACCAAGTATAGTGTAACTCCATATCTTTTTTATGTGGCTGATTAAACCACCAATCTTTAAAAGTATCATCTACCTTATAGACTGTAGAATATGTAGCCTTATAGCACTCAAGCTCCTCAGATATTGCATAGCAAACACTACTTAAATAATTCGTTAGACTCGATGACTTTTTTCGAGCTATAAGCATAGCCATATTATACCAAAGATTATAATTGAAAGAAATCGAAGAATCTTCAATGCTCTACAAAATAGAACAAAGAGTTGGCTTCTTGACTTTGAAAGAATTATCATAAGCCTTAAACTCTTTTCGTATAGCTTCTCTTACATTTAAAATTGCATCATTTATCATTTGTTTTCCTTTCTTTAATTATAAAAACTCTAACAGTCAAACTAAAGCATTCAGTAGTTTAATTCGACTTAGAGTTTTTCATTTTATTTAATTGTAGATTATTTCTAATAAGATAGAAATTAGAACTGTGGAAAATATCAAAGACTTATAACTTTGTAATCGTTACTTTCTTATAAGGCTCTTTCAGTTTAGAAATCATCTTCGATAAATTATAGCTATGCTCTAAAAGAGTAGCAACAGCATAATTTTCATATTTTCTTATGACATCTTCCTTATTTTCTGAGTTCAAAAACTCTTTTATTGCTACTGACTCAACAGTACCTTTACATCCAATAATTTTAATCATTCTCCTACCCCGATAAATAAATTTTTTCTTTCCCCACTTAATCTCTAAGTAGTCTACTTTGTCTAAAGATACCATCAACTTAGGCTAATTTCTTCTTACTTCACCGATAGACTTTACAATACCTGCCTCAACCATCAACTTAGGAAGAAATCTCTCCTCGGTAAACATAGTTATAGGCTTCTCAACGTCTTCCCAATCTTTCTTATCTAAAGCGAATAAAGACTCTGGTTCTACAAGAAGTTTCCCGATAACAATATTCTGAATCATATATAAACCTCCTTACTTTATAAAAATGTTTAGTTATAAATAGTATATAAACTATTTTCTATTATTATAACATAAAACTTCAAAAAAGTCAAGTCAAAATAAAAGGGATAACCGTAATCTTTAGGCTACCCCCTTGTTTTGCCAACAACGATAAACATAAGTTGCTGTAATCATATTCATATTGTACTTTTTTGAAACTGAGTAAGCTAAGTCCCAAAATGAATCTTTTAAATGAGTATCGAAGTATTCAAAAATACTTCTAATAACTCCTTCAGTCTTACCTGAAGCCATTGCAATATCTTTAAACATATTAAACTCCTTTCGCAACAAAAGAGGACTCCGTAGAGTCCTCCATTGGAATAAGTAAACAACAATTTTGTAAGAATTTGTCATTAATATAGTAACACAAAATCCTTAAAAAGTCAAGAGGAAATTTACATCTTTACGTCCTCTTCCTCGCCATAAGGTCTAACATCATTAAGACGAGCTTCAATGTCGCTCTTAAACTCTACAAGACCATATTTCTCAAGAACTGAAGCATAGCACTCAAGCTCACCTGAAGCGATAACTGGTACACACTGCTCAAACATAGAGAAGTCTGAATCTCTCTGCTCTTTGTAGAAAGAAATAAGGTCATCTGCTGACCAAAGAGATGAAGCATCAGTGCTGTCATCATCAGCAAAGATAAAAGCTAAACTAGGTGTGAAAAATGCAGTAATTGGAAAGCCAAGAGCTGAATCATAAGTCTGAGAACCAAAAACGAAAACCTCTTTCTTAGTTTTCTTTACTTTTGGCTGAAGCCAACCTGCCTTATCCCACTGCATTTTTACAATATTGTTTTCGACAAATCCCATGATTATTGTCCTCCTATAATAAAATTATTTTTATCTTAAGCAAAAGAGAATAGTGTCTTATGTCTTAATACTCTCTTTTGTTTAATAACAATATCAAACTCGCCACTTTCAATGGCTCGCCATGCTTTTTGAACCTCATCAAACATATGTTCATCTCCGCCATTATCTGGATGATACTTACGACTTAAAGTTCGCCAAGCTTTTTTACAATCATCTTTGGAAGTACCAATCGCTACCCCAAGAGTTGCATACGGATTTTTCATAAATAATTATACCACCTTTCTTAGAAAAAGTCAATAGCTTCTTCCATAGATTTTAACATTTTATCAGAAATATCTATTGGTTTTTCACTATCACATTCAACTAACAATAAAGGTGAACACATAAACTGCCTATCATCATCTTGGTCTTTAACAATAGCATCTACACCATCTTTCATAAGACCAATAGAGTAATACACTTTAGAATTTAGACTCAAATTTACCTGTTCAACATCCTTCTGATAAGGTTCAAATATATCAAGTATGCTTCGAACACTATCAATAGTAACCTCCTTAGAAGTCCAATTATTTTCTGCTATCTTTTCTTTCAAAATAGCTTTCGCACAAAAACTTACAGACATAATATATAATCTCCTCAAATACAATAAATAATCTAATAGTATATACAAAGAATAACACAGCATAGCAACATACTATAATACTCTTTAATAAAACTTTACCAACAAAATCATACATTGGTTACCTCTTAAACTAAACTTGATATATAAAAATCTACAGCTTCTTCAAAATTTTTACACCGTACAATTCGTGACCAATCAAGACTTCCCTTATTCGCATTTATCTTTTGATTATAAGGTCTATCTATCAAAAAGAGCTTTGCCTTAGAACCTTGCTCAATCCACTGTTTATGTACATCAAGACAATCATCAAATAAAGCATCAACTGAAAAATCTACAGGCTTCTGTAATGATGTTATAGGCTCACCCTCTAACTTAAGAAAATCCAATAGATTTTTTCTTCTATCATAAATTTCTGGTATCTCAGAAATTTTGGTGTAAGACTTAGTTTTAACAAAATATTGTAATTTTTGTAATGCTTCAACAGCTCCATCATAAAAAGGTGCTAACTCAAAACTTTTTACATCATTTAGAGCATTAAATATAACCTTTCTGTCAAAACCGAGAGAATCATATTTAAAATTGTAAGCTTCAATATGGTCAATATCAAAATTATATCCTAATGGCTTAAGATAAAGATGAATACCCTGCATCAAGTTTAGAACTACACCATCTATGTCAACACATACGGACTTATTCACTATAGTAGACAAATCTCTCTACCTCCTTTAAGCTTTATTGTATAATAAACTGAATTATCAGAAAAACTTTCAAGGTCTTTTACATCAAAAGTGTAAATATGACTTGTCGTCTTAATATCTATTGTATCAACTGGATGGTCTTTCATAAAGTTCAAAATGCTATTTTCTCCAGTACAACCTACAAAATTATAATCTATAAGGTTAGAATTTAAAATTACATCCATAAGATGTAATCTCTTTCTATTTTCCCATAAACTTAATACTAATGCTGAAACCATAAAATTTTCCTCCAAACAATTTACATAATATAATAGGCGAAATTCATAAGAATCTCGCCTTTAAAACATTATTGATTTAAATCCTCTTCAGTAACCGGAGTCATAGCTGTTGAGAATAAATTTTTAACTCCCCAAGCCAAATGACTAGCTAAATTAGCTACCCCTGCTCCTGCAAATAATGATGCTCTAGTCATAGTACCTAAGCAATATCTAAACAAACCTTTATTACCTCGGTTAGTCGCATAATTCTTAAGATTGTTCAATGTAAAATCCTGTAAACCATTAGTACCCTTGCATATATTCAACTTATACCCATCGTTAAAGTTCCAAAATCTTTTACTTGTATTAACCTTTTCCTTAATAGGAACAGACTCCTTAGTTAATAGCTTCTCTCGTGTTACAGTTTCTGAACCTAAAGTTAAAATATCAAGACTATGACAAGTATTAAATACAGTACCTACCCCAATTCGTCTCCCTATCTTTAAGTCTGCACCGACAGTAGAAGTATAAAAATTTACATCATCAATATCTAAACTATATAAGTTAGACATTGACTTCAAATATTCCCAATTAAAGAACTGAGCAATACAACCATTTTGTATATAATCCAAAGTATCTACTGGGAAAATTTCAGAATTAATATATTTCTTTTCAATAACTGGTACATACATTGTATCATTTATTATGAGCTGTTCACTTCTAACTACAATAGACTTAATACGACTCCAACTACCATATTTCTTTCTAATACTAAAAGTAATGAAGCTTCTAAGTCGTTCAATTGCCTCATCAGGAGAGCCAGCTTTCTTGGATAAAACTTCGCCCCAATCAACAGGTTCAAGCTCTTTCTTTACTTGAACTTCTTTTCCATCTGCATTAGTGTAGCAACCTGATTTATATGCAATCGGTATATCTGTCCACTTTTTCTGTGCCTCAATAGCTTTTTGCTTTTGCATCTCTTCTGACTCAATCTGTTTAGAGAAATTCAATAAACTCTGAGATATATTATCAAACATCTTTTGCTCTGCAAAAGCTTTATCAATCATTTCTGGTGTAGCTGGCTTAGCATCTCTACCCCTAAATGGGATAACTTTTCCCCAGTTTTTCTTTATCTCTACCCCTGCATTTACTTCTTCATTTAATTCCTGTTCAGTTTTATGTGTACCATCCTCGTGATACTTACTACAAGCTTCACGTTCCTTTTCCCTTAAACCCTCATCTTGCTCATCATCGCCATCATCGTAATCATCATAACCATCATCCCCTTGAAGCTCTGTCTCATAAGTATTATGCTCAACAGCTTCTACAAGTTCCTGTGGAGAACTTGCAGATTGCATCGCTGTTGAAATCAAATCATTAAGACCTTTAGTAAATGCTTCATTATCTTCCTTAGTTATATAATCCTTAATATCTGCCATTTTACAACCCCCTAATAACCTAAATTCTTTAATAAAGCTTTAGCATTCTCAATCATCTGAGGAGCAAGTGGCTTTAAATTTTTACCAGTAAACTGTGATAACTGGTTTAACAATATAGTTACTATAGGATAAGCATAGTTTTCTCTATCCTTATCAGTGAAAACTGGCTTAGTACTTGAAACTTCTTTCTGTACTTGTTTGTCAACACCCATTTCTTTCTCAGCATCTTTATAGAAAGAATCCATATCATTATTGGTTGTTGTAGGAGATGCTGGAGTTATAGGTGAATCAGGTGCAACAGATGATTCTTGTGTAGTTTGTCTTACTTCTTCATTAGGTGTATTAATATACTCAGATAAATCTTCATCAGAACCACTAGAAAACTCTGGGTCTTCCATAGAAGTTTCCTGAGTAGCTACCCCTCCTAGGAAACCGAATTTAGCAAGAACTGGTAATCTTTTAGCTGTATCAGCATAAATTTCTGGAGCTACTAATGCATTCTTTACATCTACAGCACTAAAAATACCTTCTGGACTAAAATCAAAGAGTAAATCCTTATAATCTGAATAACCCATTGCATTTGCTACATAATTTGCAATAGTTAAAGAACCACCTAAATCAGTAGTAGGATTAAATGCACCTAAGCCATTACTCTGCTTAATAAGATTAACAAGACCTTCAAAGCCTATACCTGCATTAAGCTCACCATAATGCATATCAATACCTGCTTCAGCATCCTCTCTACAAGCATCAGATAAATGCTTCAAACGAACACTCTCCCAAAGATTAGGTACAGCTTTATTTACTCTATCTCTACATTGTCCAACATAGTTGTAATCTGGATCTGGTACATCTGCTGTCTGACCAGATTCATCCACACCTACTATCTTTTTTCGATGATTAGGGTCATCCTCTTTTGCATTATTTAAAACTAAATAAGGCTTAAAAATAGTAGCATGTTTGCAAACACCATCAACTAATGCACTAGTTGGATTATCTTCTGCAGGAATATATAACCAGTAGCTTTTACCCTGAACTAAAGGTGCGAGCTTTTTATCTGTCTTAGCCCCTGCTATATCCTTATCAAGATTAGCTCCGATAAACCAATCATGGTCTATACAATCAAAGAAACCTCTTGTAAGAGAATTATTATTTAATTTACCATCTGCTGTAGTATTAAAAGCACCATCAGCCTTTCTTGTATATACAGTAGAAGTAACTGAATCAATATCATATGGTAACTTTATATTCTGTGCAATAACAAATATATCACTACACTTTCTTTCGTTATTTTTCATACCTGCAACAGCTGAAGCTCGTAATTCAGTTAAAGTTTCTCCAAGTTTATACATCATCTGTGTAGCATAAGCTTCTTCTGGAGCAATTAAACTAGACATATTTTTCTTAATCTTTCTAATTTTTGCTTCAGTATTAATATAAGTTGACTTGCCTGGCTCCATAGATGCAAGTTTCTCTTGCTCTAAATATAAATTATCTTGTAAATCAGATAATTTACTTTCAAGAGTATCGATATCCTTAAACTTTTTACCAAATACTCCCTGACAACTAAAGAACTGCTCCTCAAAAGTTTGCCAAGCCTTATACTCATCTACTACAACTGTAATACCATTACTACCCCCTAAGGCTGAATAAACTGATGGGTTATTACCCTCTGAAGCAACTCTAGCTAAAATAATACCAAATATAAGCATTAACGCTCTAAAGTATACCATCTGACCAAAGTCACCAACATAAGTACGATTTCTGAAGAAAGAATCTCTAACATAAGGTGGTAAGCTATCATAATGAGTATCCCAACCTGCAAGAGCTGCACCAGTATCTGTAAAACTTTTATCTGCATTAGCTCCGAAGAAACCACCTTGAACAATAAACATATTTCCACCTGAAAGCTGATAGAACATTGTAGCCATATCTGGTTTATCATCTAAATAAAATATAGGCTTACCACTTGCTAAAGCACTACCTAACAAGTTCATAGTCTGAACACCCTTACCAGCTCTAGAACCTGCAATCATATTATGTACAAGATTACCCTGAACTTGAACATCATCACGACTTTCTAATGATGCAAAGAAAGGTGTACCTTTAAAATCCTCACCTAATAAAATTTTATCCCACTTAATAGCAATACCTCTTTGTATAAATAACTCTACTGCAGTATAGCCAAATAAAGGTTCCGCACTAGAGAGTGCCTCATTGAAATCATGTGAGTATTCATAAATACTATAGGGTAATGGGGTAACACCATCTGTGGTCTTACCATCAGAAATTACAAGACCATCATGATATATTGTATTAAGATTAGTGCTTAAAGGTTCAAATATACTCTTTGAATAATTAGACTTTAATGTACCTGCTGTATCAACAACTCTAATACCTAAAGCATTAACTTGGTCTCCAACAGCATTATATTTAATAGCACAAACCATAGTACACAAGCACTTTTGGAAATACATTAAATCAGACTTCAAAGACTTATTAATCTCTGGTGAAATTAATAACTCCTTCTCTACAAGCTCTCTATTCTGACTAAAAATTTCATTAAATTTAACATCATTATTGAAGCTAAAATCAGCTGGCTTTTTATAAGTCCTTAATTCCTTGATTGAAGAATTTGAAAAAGTAATATTCTTCTCAAGAGAATAATAGATAGCTTCGTAAATATATTCAGTTATTTGACTCTTTACATATGCTGCCTCATACTCTTCCCAACTTTTATTTTTAGCATGTGGCTTGTAGACACCTGAAGCTAAATTAGATGTCAATTCTCTACCCATTGCATATTCCAAAATCTTCTTAGGGTAATATCTAGTAAGCTTATGCTCGCCATAAATTATATCTCTAATATCAAACTGTCTATCATCCTTAACAATGATATTAAGTTTTTCCAGTATAGTCTCAGATACTGGAGAAAAAGCATTTCGTGCATTTTGTATAGTAACTAGCTTAAAATTGTCAGATATGGTGTAGACATAAGGACTGCCTTTTATAACTACCCCTTTATATGGTCTTAAACCAAAGCTATCCTGTAAAGCATATCTATAAGTAGTTAATATAGCACTTAAAAGCTGAGTACAATAACCGTGATAAGTATGATTAGACTTAATTAAAGTCATTATTTCTTCCTTAAGGTCTACTGGTGGCTTTTTACCTAAAATTGTTATAAGCTCAATGTCACTATTTAAATAATAGTCATTTTTGATATAATCTTCTGCAGATATATCACGAATACTACCTAATAAGTTTGACTCAAGCTTAATCTGTACAGATTCCTTATTTTCAGAACTATTTATAATAGACTCTAAAAAAACTGTAAGTATATCTGTATACCCCTGAAAACCAAACATAAAGTCTAAGCTCTGCTTTACATAAGCTACAGTAGTTTTTGTTTTCTTTTCTCCATCTTCATCATCAGTGGAATCCTCATCTTCTTCCTCATAAGTTACTTCAGTAACTCCTAAATCTAAAGCATTTTCTTTAGGAACAGTATCACCAGCTTTAGCTCTTTCAATAAGCCTTCCCTTTTCAATCTCAATTAACTTATTTAAATTAACATCATTTTCTAACTTACCAAAATAAGATAAGATACCAACTCTTAATAAAAATTTTGAGTATACTACCCCTAATTTGTCACTTCCATTGTTATCAATACCTAACACATCTTGTAGTAAAACCAAAGACTCATCAAATTTTTCATCAAATTTAGGATAAGCTTTAGCTATCTCAGCTACTCTTGATTCTACTCCCTGACGAATATCTTCAAGCTTAGAAGCATTACACTGCATATTACTCTACCTCCTCAAACTTAGTCAAGCAATCTTTAAATGACATCTTCAAATCATCTGAATTAAAATAATCATAAAAAGCTGCTAAAAAAGGTATATCATCAAAATCTAAAGGCTTACTTTTAGTAAATATTTTATCTAACTTATCGATAAAATATACAGCAGAACCATTAAAATAACGGTACTCAAAAGATGGTATATCAGGTGTTATACTGAAAGTACCAACCTGCTGATTAGTCTGCTCTAAGAGTCTAGCCAATCTAAAATTAGCCTTTACACTATTTTTACCTATAGAATTACTTAATGACTTAATACCTGCAAACATAAAAGCTAAAGTACTTTTAAGTTTAATTCTATTTATAGTATCTAATGCATCAGCAGATACACCTGACCTAAAGATACCCACATACTTAGTTCTTACTGGTACATATAATTCATGCGTGTAACTCTTTAGTGTATCTACTATAACTTCTTTATTTCTACAAGAATCTACAATCTTAGCAATATAGTTATCAAAAATAACTAAAGAATCCCAATCCTTAGTATTTTTGCAACCTTCATACATTAAATCAAGAACTTTTTGACATTCCTCCATATCGCTATATCCATTAGCAACTGGTATATACTGTTTATTACCTATACCTTTACCAATAGAATCTGAAGCTTCACTTGTAATATGAATACCTACTTTTCCTACCCCTTTGCCCTTAAAAAGCAAATTATAATATAATGTATCGCATATTACACGCATAACTTGTACATCTGGTAAAGGTTCTGCATTACCACTATACAAAGGTCTAAATATATCTACCCCTGAATTTGCTAATCTTTTTATAGACAACTTTTTATCATTCGTACCATATAATATATCTGAAGTACAAATAGCCCTACCTACATCCAAAATACGAGCAGTATCGAGCTTATAATGAGCGATTATACTATTAAACTTGTCTATACTTTCCTGACTAATCATTCTTTAACACTCCTTCCCAATACTCTCTAGTTATATAATCTGCCTTATAATTATCAGAATCTCTATCTAAGAATAAGAAACAAATAATCCACAAGCAATTAATTAAAGATGCTTTTAAATCTTTGGCGTCAAAGTGCTTGCCTTCAAACTTAGAATCGAATAAGCTGTATAACTTATTTACAACTGTTTCAGACTCTTGTGGAACTTTAATAGTTCTCTCCTCAAAATTAATCAAAGATGCAAGCGTGAACTGATTCTCGCTATTACATAAAGAACCTAAAGCTTTGAATAAGATATTGGCAAGAGCATTATGTACTTCTAACTTAATTCGTTTGCAGTTCTCTGTATTTTCCTTTGTAGCTTCATCAAAAGATTTTCCTTTAACCAAAAGACTTTCTGGTACAGAACATATACCATCATAATGATATATAGGGTCAAAAACTATATGCAAAGTAAGTAACTCCTGTGGTACTACCCCATTTGTACCTGTAGTTGCAATAACTTTCTTGTATCTCTGACAAACTTTTATAAAGTTTTTATACTCCTTAATACAATCATTTGCTTCTTTTAATTTACTACTGCTTCTTTCCTTTTTAAAGGCATCAACTTTTTCTTTCTTTTTGCTTTCTAAATAATCATCCCTGATGCCTTCGAAATAAGCTTTTAATTGTGTATCGAAAGCATAAGTAGAATTAACAGTAATAGCAGTTCTTGCAGTTTCTTCGGTATTAAGCTCTGTTTTCATAGAAATCATACCTGCAAACTGAGGACTGTCAGATAAATACTTAACATCAAAACAAGCTCCTCTAGTTTGATGTACAAAATTTATGAAATTAGCCCAATCTGTATTCAAAACAGTATAATATCTAAGTCTTCTAAAACGACCTTTAACCTTATCCTGTAAATCACCCTGACCATTATAACCTGCAACCATGTAAGATACATTATTTTCACAATTTATATCACCACTACCTGCACTTACTGGATTACTCAAAAGAATAATTTCTTCTACAGCAGAAAAGATATTCTTAGATGCAAATAAACTCAATATTGGCTTATACTTAGGCTCAATCTGCTCTTTTCTCAAAGAATCTGGTTTAAAAGAAACATAATTATAGCAAACATTACCAATACTGTAGCCATAATTACTTACTTTCTTATGCAGTTGAACTAAAACCCCATCAGCTGATATTACTACACGTTTTATATTGTTTGGAGAGAAATCCCTAGCATACTCTTTATTTTCAGCTATGTCTCCACGATAATCAAGCAGTTTAAATACTGACTCATTAACAGCTCCCATAAAAAATCTGCTCCTTTCTTTTTAATATATTTAGACAAAAATTAAGGGATTGAAGTCTAAACTTCAATCCCTTTAAAAAAGTCAGATTAATATTCGATAGCACTACCTAAATTAGTATCACCGAAATACATATCCATATGACCAGTATCATCAGATATTACAAAATACAAATCAAATTCTGCCCAACCCTTACTTGATAACTCAACAGATTTAACAAGTTTTGACATATCAAATGTATTATCATAATTATGAATAAGTGTCTCATTATTAGACGGGTATACACTATTAAGTAATGTTCTCAATGAGAAGTTTGTTGTATCAACTGTGACTGTTTCATCACCCTTATTGATAGCTTCAACATGGAAAACTGCAACCTGTGAATCAGACTTCTCTGAATCATACTTAATCTTAGCATAAACACCAGTATCCTGAGTATTTACTTCTGGGTATTGCTCAACAGTTTCTTCAGCTTGAACTTCTTTAGTTACAACTACCCCACCTACTATCTTATCCATTGCATCAGCTAAATCAGCTACAAGCTTTGCATTTACTTTATCATCATTAGTAGTTTCATCTGTTTCTTTATATGAAGCATACTTCTCAATAAATTTAAATACATTATCCTTAGTAATCCACTCACCTGCTGTACCTGTATCGTTAACTAAATCAATAAACTTTTCAATAACCCCATCAGAAATTGTAGTAGGATTAATCTCAAGCTGTACAGATGTTTTAATAGGAGTAATATTCAAATAATCAACAAGATTATTAAATGAACCCAAATAACTATCATCTATAATCTTAGTCTGGCTACCCTGTGGAAGTTTAATATCCTCAGCGTCGCCTGAACGTAAACCAGAGAACTGAATAATATAATCAGTTGTATCTGTACTATAGTTAATAGCTAAAGAACCCTCAATAGTAGCATTATTTTTACCATTTGTATAACTTCTTGCAGAACCTTGAACTGCTAAATTCTGAGAACTTAAATCTGTAATGTTAAGATACGTAGCTAAATCGCTAAGAGCCTCCATAACATTATCTTTTTCTCGTACAGCCTGCTTATATTCATCTTCAGTATAAAGCTTTTTATCTACCCCTGTAGTTAACAGAGATTCATACCAATCACCGCTTTGTGTAGTGATACCTTTAAAAGCTTTAAGTATATTTGTAGCATCTGAACCTGCTAAGTTAATATGTACTGTATCTTTGTTAGATGACATACCAGTCGAACCTAAGTTATTAGATAATGTGCTTTTTGTAGAAGTTAAAGCTACTAAAAATCTTTCATACATAGTTTTAAGACTTGTACAATAACTTAAATCCTTCTCGCCATCTTCTGCATATCTTGATGGAATTTTAAACTCCGATTCAGGAACTACGAGCCATTTTGAACCGTTTGGCATTTTGTCAGTTAAACTAATAAGATAACTATCACCTGAACTCTTTAACCAGTTGTACATTGACTCAATATCAAAATAATAATTTCCATCAATACAAACAACTTCAGTAAACTTATCATTGTAATTAGCTGTTACAAGATTAACTGTAAAATCAGTTGTAAGTGGCTCAAGTGAAGTAGTACAACCACTAATAACTATTTTATAGTTTGGATACTGCCAATTTCCTGTCTTAACATCAGCATATTTATTCCAGTCCTGAAATTCATTCTTATTTGCTTTTTCAGTTGTTTTTGTTTCCTGTTTTGCAATATCCTGCTTTTCTGTAGACTCTGTTGTAGTTGTATCAGCATTCTCAACGGAGCTTAATTCATCAACTGATGTAGTAGAAGATGTTTTCTCAGTAATTAGAGAACCCTTCTCTCCAGTTCTTACATCAATTGTGTAAGTAAATGAACCTAACTCATTTGTGAAAAGACTAGCCATTGTATCGTAATAGTTCATCTTTCCGCCACCACCTAACATAGTACTAACAACTAAAGCTAAAATAGCTCCAAGAGCTACCCCACAAGGTATTGCAATCTTCTTGTTTGTTAGAAACTTTGGTAATTTCTTTGCAGACTCAGTTGTATTTTCTTCTACAAGCAAGTCATCCTTTACTTTCTTTTTAAATAATTTCATAGTACAAATCCTTTCTTAAAAATGTTTTAATCTATATTCAAGTCAGCAAGTACTTTATTTACAGAATCCTTTGTGTCTCCATAAGCAAAAATACCTTTATCATCTGAAAACAGAATTCTGTAAACCATGTCATCAGTTGTAATTGTATAATCACCTCCCGATGTAGTACTGCTACCTGAACTACTCTTTGAGTCTTCTTTAAGGTCTTCAACATTACTCTCAAACCATTTTGAAGCATTTTTTGATGTGTCTATATCCCATAATTCGATATGTACATCATCTTTTTCCATAACATATAATCCATCAAGATAATTATATGCTTCTGTATAACTATTAGATACATCTGAAAATACAGCTGAATTATCTTCTGAATACTTCTCCAAGTCTGAAGCACTAATCTGAAAATTAGCACCACAACCTGTAAGCATTGCTACCCCAAATAAATATTTCTTTCTCATAAAATCCTCCTAAATTAATATAAAAATTTGCCTGTCTCCATAAGTATTTGAGATAATATATTGAATAATGTCCTAGCATCATTCAAAGGCTTATGCTTAGGAAACAAAGGTTTAACCCCAAGTGCTTTAGCTATATTACTTAATGTTTGTCTACCCTCAACTATAACCTCTTCATTACATAATAGATAGTTTGATATAAACTCCTTACAATCTACATAATTAAAAAGATTACTAAAAGTTTTTATAGACTTTCGAGAACATAAATCTTTAATACTTGATTTCAACATTCTCTCATCTGAAGCACCATAACAATAAATATTAATTCTACCCCAAAGGTAATTTGAAAGACTTTTATAATTTCTAACTACTTGCAGTAGAGTATCTTCAAGTAATTTTTCATCGCAGGAAAAAGTATCTAAACTAACAAGAATACTCTTATACCTACAGAAGATGATGCCTCCAAGTTCTCTACAACCATCATCTATGGCTCCTGTTCCGCCTAGCTGTCCTTCACAATCAATAATTATACCGTAAGTACAATCAGACTGATTAACTATAGGACTAATACAAGTAGAATAATCCTTGTAATAAGTATTCCTACTATAAAGAACACCATCTTTTTGCTCTAATTTTAATGCATAAAAACTATCATTTAAGCAATTTACAAAGTTTTCAGCTGTAACTTGATATTTTAATGCTAATGTTTTTCCTAAGAAATGCATTACACCTTCAACATCAAGCCCTCTAAGACCATCGATTTTAGAAAAGAATGTCCTCAAACAATCAAACTTCAGTATGTAACTACCCCAAAGGCTGTCTATATCATCTTCTGACCATACTAAATATTTAACCTTATTGAGATTAACTCCACTCTTAACTAAACTATATCGAAGTCGTTTAATAAATTTACCAACTGTATATCTTGATATGACCTCAGAAAATTGTAATGTACCTAACTTCTTTAGTTTTCTTTCTGTGACAGTAAACCAACAAAATGTAACTCCTATCTTTAAGCAGAAACACCAAGAGCTGTCAACTAAGAAACCATTAAATAAGGTCTCAATCATATCAAAATCATCTGTAACTTTTCCATCAAAGAAAAATGAAAATAATTCATACAAACCCATTTCCTCTTTGATACCTAAATATTCACTTAGGATTTTTATGTCATGTGATAAATAAGAATGCTGAATCTCTTTACTTTGTGTAAAGATTAACTCCTGCCCAATACTGGGCAGGTTATAACCTTTATCTTGATTGCTTCTATAATAGATATTTGTATCGAGATATAACATATTACCTCCTACTCAACAATCTCTATTCTAGAAATACGACCACTTAATTCAGCTGGATATTGGTCTGTACCATGAAATACTGACCTATCAACAATCATCTCAACTACACTACCATCTTGTGCTTGAAAACGATGAGTTGGGTCTGTATGCATATCGGATTTCTGGTCACCCATTATACACTCAACTACAGAGCCATTCTCCATAACTAGATTAATTTTAGTGCCTATAGTACTGCAATAAAATGAGCCAACTGCAATACAATATCTCCCATCTACCATACGAAGTCCTGTTGTAACATCAGTATATGCTGAACTACCCCTTAATAACTTCCACTGTGGTGAAGTACGACTTGTTACTGCTGTGTAAGCCATCCAAGTCTTATTTGCACTATTACAGACACCTTCGCCATCTGGTATTGCATTAGAATCCAATACAATTACAGGTGGCTGAGCAAGCATCTCTCCAACTTCTACCCCTGTTGAGCTTAACATTACTTTAGAAATATCATTCTTTTCTATAGTGGCTTTAATCTCATCAGTAATACTACTATCTTCTGAATCTGTCTTTGCTCCAGTAAATCCTTCTGACTCGAAAACATTTACTGTCTTAATATCAGTATCTTTGAAGTAGGTAGCCTCTATACTACCCAAACTCGAATAAAGTAAACTGCTACCTAATAGTATTCCACATAACGCTGGAATTTGCTTTTTAATTTTATACATTTAATAAGTATTCTCCTTTTCTGGTTCAGTATAAATGACACAGTTAAGGAGTAACATCTGCTTTGATAATATTTGTTACCTTTTCTTTTACATCCTTTTCGTATATAGCCAAATTCTTATCAATATTACTATCAGCTAAAAGATTATCAACAAAGCTTACCGTGTTAGAAACACAAGTTACCCCATTTTCTTCTTTTTCTGATAAAATCAAATCCTTTTGACGAGCCTCCATACTATCATCAGTTTGGAAACAACTATTACAAAAAATTTCGTAATACACTCGACTCAATTCGTCCTGAAAGTCAGTTTCAGACATCTCACCATTAATGTATTTATCTTTAACTGAATCAAGAGCTGACTTATCATACACTAAATCACCTAAAGGTACATAAGGTGTATATGTAACAGTTACGGTGTAATTAACTACCCCATCTTCTGCTCTGTCAATGCTCTTAACCTGAATAGCACTAATACAATTAACTAATTTTTCCAAAGCTAAATCATAATAACGACTATCTTTTTGAATAATAGATAACTGTAAAGTGTGCAACCCTTCTGACTTATCTGTAATTAAATAATCACAAGTATTAAAGTCTTTCTTAGAAAAGGCATCTAGCCATGCCATGACACCTCTCTCGGTAACATTAGGGCTGGAATCCTGAACCTTAGAATCCATATCCTGCTTCAATCCGAATAGAACTAAAAGTGTTAAAAAAGTTATTACAATAACAACACTCACTATTCTAGGCTTCAATTTCATCTGCCTCCTCCACATGAAGTGACAGGTCTACTTCCTCTGGTGGTCTATTGAAAACGAAAACTTCGTTATTATATACCCCATCCATCGGTGTAACAGTAGCAACTGCACCTGGCTTCTCGACAAGATAAACCTTACCTAAATTGTTTACACCATATTCTACGAATGCGAATTGAAAGCCTTCATCAGCAAAGATAGATATTATATCTGTGACGATTCTCTTGGCTTCGGGATGTAAACCACTAAGTAACTCATCGGCAATTAATAGACGTCTACCCTTTCTTATCTCAATAAGAGATAAAACAAATAAGAAACTGATAACCTGACGTAAACCTGTACCACTCTGAAGTGTAAGGTCACGAGTTTTACCATTTGTACCAGTTAACTTAATATTGATGTGGGCATGTTGACCTTGATACATAGATTTCTCAAGATAAATACGTCTACTGTCATGTGGAAAAAGCTCACCAAGTGTTTTATTGATAATACCAGTGATATAATCGAGAACTGCTGTAGTATTTGAATCACTAACAGTTGTAAGTAACTGCTGTGCCTCAATCATATTTACATACTGAATATTCATATCATTCAACTTGGTGGTTAAGACATCAATATTTGCTTTGATATCCTGAGCTTGTTTATAATTCTGCTCAATTATTACAATTTCATTAGTAAATTGACTCATAATTTGCTCCTTTCAAAAAACAATTTAATGTTTATAAAACAAATGAGCCAAAATCTCAAGAAGCTTAAATACTAGTTAAACCAGTATCTTCTTCCTCCTGAACTTCTGTAACATCACCTGAATAAACTTCTTGCCAACATTTCAAACAAGCATCTTCATCATCTGCATGAGGACATTCAACATACCCCTCAAACACAGCTTTTCTACATAGTGCTGCAGATAATACCTCGATAGGTAAATTACACTCTGGGAATCGAGTACAATACTCTTCATAAAAAGTGAGCTCGCCCTCATCCATTTCTTTTAGGATACTAAGCATTTTAGCTGGAAACTGTCTAGCAAAATCCTGACAAGTAACATTAGTACCTCTGATACTGCCTATTGGACAAGCCTCACAACTACCCTGCTTACCACAAACTCTACCCCATAGTTCTATACCATCAATCATACCTTGCTGATGTGACTTTGGTGTATCACTCATAGTTTTATTACCTCCTTATAAAAATTTTATAAAAAATGCAATAGTGCATATTTTATACATTAGTAAGATTATATTCATATTAGTCTACTCAAGACCAACTAAACTAAAATTCATCTAACTATTTAATCTTTTGTTGAAATACTCGATTAAATCATCTGCTGTCATAGAAGTATCCGAGAACTTCTCCAAATATTGAATTTTCTCAACTATCTCTTCATTTGTCATATAAACTTCATTAAGAACTACATATAAAAAATATTCTATATTCCCAAAAAAGTCTAAATCTTTATCAAATTTTATCAAATCAAAACCCTCCATACTAAAGTAAAGAATACAATAACTGAAGAAATACATTCACATATTAAAAGAAAATTTAAAAAACTATTAATTTTATTTAGAATCTTCATTTTTATTTATCCCTTCTATAATACAACGAATATCTTCTATGCAATCCTCAAGGTAATCATTATTTACATATTCTACCCCTGATAAACTAAGTATGTTTTCCTTTGTATACTCATTAAACTCATCATAGAATCGTCTAGCCACTTCTTTGTAGTTACCTTTATTAGTATCCTCACGTTTAATAGCTCTCATAAGACGCTCTCTATCTGATACAACAATAAAAATAGGTTTAACGATGTCTGAACCATAATATTCGATATAAGAGTGACACATATCTGGTGTGCCTGTCACGATATAAAGTTCTTCATCTATTTCCTTTGCTAATGAGTAATAAACTACAGGAGTATTACCATTAAAATTATAGACTCTACTTTCGATAACTACCCCTGTTTTCTCGTCCTTTTCATAATCTTCATGTGACTTAAAAAGGTATTCTCTCCCATTTACCTCTCCGTCACGCATTGGTCTTGTAGTACAATAGACATAATCTTTTAAACTTGGCATTATACTTAAAAGTTTCGACTTGATAGTATCTTTACCAGTGCTAGACTGACCGACTAAAAAATAAATCTTCATATTAATCTCCTTTTAAAAAATTAAGACAGTATTTCTCTATCTAGTACTTGTTGCCCATATAAAGACTCTGTTACATTTCCATCTGTTACTGTAAACTTTACTGGCTCTGAATGTATATGATAACATCCCTTTGCAGTTGCGTCATCATTTATAGCAACTAATACCCAATTACTTAACATCTTTCTTACCTCTCATAATACAATATTTTGTATATGCTACTTTAAATTCATCTTCTGAACATAATAGCCTAAATCTAGCATCAGATAATCGAACTTCTCCATTCTTTATTATTACCTTACAAGAATCAAACATATCTTTGAGTGTTACAACAGAAGAATTTTTACCATATCTATAAACATGAAACCTCTGAAATGGACTTATCATTTCAAGTTTTTCTTCTACTTTTATAAAATATTTATCTGCTACATGTAATGTTGAACTAATATGCTCAAGATGCCAATCATAACGAGAACAAATAAACTTCATAACGCTAAACCAAGATATAAAATCATGTCTTTTACGATTTATAGTGACAGTCCAATATCCTGCACCTGCCTCTATAAATACTTCTTCGGAAACTTTTGTAACTGTATTATAAAATAATACTGCATAGTCCCCTATATTTAAACTAAGTACTAGTTTATCAATATCCTGACCTCTATCTAAATCTATAATAGATGTAACTCTCCACATAATTAATCCTCCATTTCTGATATTATTATACCATGAAATAGAGTAAAAGTCAATAGTAAATTTAGTACTAAATATGCTTCTTAGAAAATACAATAAGTTTAGTCCTTAATAGCTCAAACTTAGCTATATCTTTAACTCTAAATGATACAACCTGCTCCTGCAAGTAAACTTTCAAAATATCATCTTTAATAGTATAGACTCTCGTATGGTTAGCAAAAATATCTATAAGTAAAGTCATCAAATTTATGTAAGTTTTATTCCGATAACACACTAAAGATTCACTATCTACAGACCAAGTGACAAAATCACTAAAATGTTTACGTTCGGAAATCGTTATTAAATCAAGCAAGTCTGCTAACTTTAATTCCTGTTTTGTAAAAGGTCTACAAAAATAAGGACTAACTACCCCTAATACTCTCCAATTTTCTACAAATTCGCTATCTTTTATAAATATGTCTTTACTATCAGAGTCATATATCTTATACTAATCTTTTACAACTTCCATTAAATATAGCATTAAACTTTGCTCCTTAGCACTTATATATTACTTTATCCTTCTCATATATAGTAAAACTATTATCGTTATATGTAAAGCTATATACCTTCGGTTCAATCTTTCTACCTAATATATTAAACTTAGTCGTATATAAAGTGAACTTATCAATATCCAAGATTTTAAAAGTTATACAAACACCTGACAAGTTAAAAACTAAAGTATTATCAAAAACACTAACACTATTTAGGTTATTTAAAATAAATCCAAAAATAGAAATATATTGTACCTCGCCATAATAACTTGTTTGTAAGCACATCAAACTAGTTTTATCAAAAACTGAACAAAAACTGCTGTCAACATCTGTATTGTAATCACTAATTGACTCGAACTCTATAAGTTGAGCTAATTTAATTTCACAATCTGAATAAGGAACACTTATGTAATCATTAACTACCCCTGAGATAGACTTTAATGTCTTTGGTACTTCAATATCACACTTTTGAACTGTATCATAAACTTTATAGCCATCATTTAAAACTTCAAGTAACAAATACATTAACTTACACCTACTTTCCACACTCTCAGTCCACTATTTAAAGTCTCTGTTGATGTATCTATAATATACTTGCAATTCATTGTTATAGAATTTACCAAAGTTTCTAACGTATTCCATACAGTAATAACCAAAGAATTTCTGAATCTTGAAGTTTTGTTCAATGTATCTACATATTCATACATAATATCAACTAACATAGGACAATCAAATACTATAATAGCATTATCAGAATTAACCATAAAATCTATTACAGAATGTATTTCTATATTAGGTAAAGTACTAGCATAATCCTCTGGATGGTCTGAAACTACGATAACTTTACAAGGATTAACCTGTTTAGCTATTTCTAAAACTTGGTAAGTCTTCCCAGTACCTACACTACCCCTAATAGCTATGTTATTTGGCTTAGTCATGTCCTCGAACAATATTAATTGTTCAGCACCTATATCTATTCTCATAATCACACCTTCTTATATGATAATTTGTCACTAAAAATCCTTGCAAAATCCAATGAGATTCTAAATTCATGAACTTTTGGCTTAATTTCAAAATCAACATCATAACCATAAAACTCTTTCAACTCAGCTTGTTTGCGATTTATGTAATCTCCATCTGTCATAACATCCTGATATTTAGAGTCTAATTCATAATCCTTTACAGTCTTGCCTAACTGAGTTATGGCTACACCTTTTAATACGGTATTGTAGTTACTAAAATCCAGATTGAACTCAAAATGGTCTATTTCAATACCTCGCTTCTTTATATCATCTTTTTCGTACTCGTGTAAACAAATGCTACTATCATTAAATATAATAGTATCCTCTTTAGTTACTGATCTACCTTCAATAACTAAATTAAAACCTGTTGTAACATTAGATGAAATCTGATTCTTTAAAAAGTCAAAATCTAAATCGTAAACACTACCCCTTGATACTGCACATGACTCAAACTTTTTCCTAAAGTAAATGTAATCCATACAATCACTATCTTTATAATATTTCAATAACTGTTTATTTTTATCAAGATACACAAAGTTAAATAGAAAACTATTCGTAGCCTGTGGGATAGCAACTAACATCATGTAATAAACATCTAATTTCTCTTTCTCAAATAACCTTGTAGTCATATTTGCTACAAAGCCACCAGTTTTGGACATAATTTCTATAAACTTTTCACATTTTACGTCTACGACTACGTACTCCATATTTGTATAATCTTCGCAAACTTTATTGTCAGTATCAGTATATCTATACTTTATATACTTTCTTCCATTATAGTCAGCTAATTCAAAATTTAAATCTCGCATAATCTATACATCCATATATTTATTATAACATAGAACAGTAAAAAAGTCAAGCCTTTCTACAAGACTTGACTCACTACTACTTAACAAGTTTGCTCATTAAGTAAGAACCACCAACACAGGCTCCAAAAAATACTGCGGCTACTACAATACCTATTACTAACTGCATTATAATTTCCCCCTTCACTAAAATTCACGAAAAATTATAATGCTATATTAAAAAATTAAATAGACTTCTCACGAAAATTTAGAAAAATAACTAAATACTTTTCTTGAGTAACTACCCCATTTAAGCTATAAATTTTACTTAAGTCCTCTGTAAAATTCAAAATAAAATTTCATTCTTGATAAATACTAGGTTGGACAAATAACCTGCAAGTTTTGAAAATTTATTTAAAAAAGTATGCATTAACTAATATAGATAAGCATACAAAAAATTGCTTGATTTTAAAACATTAGAAATTATTTAAAAAAATCACTATATTGAATATGTATCTTAGTTAACAATGTTTGAAACTTCTCAAGGTCTGTTATACTATATGTGTATTTGTACCATAAATGTCTCCTTTTATATGCTGCAAATATAACAGTAATTAAAGTACCTTTACGATTATACATATAACTATAATCGTGTGGCATTAACTCTCCTTGAAGAACTATATCACATAAACTATTTAACTGTATTGTATAACATAAAGACTCAGTAACTACCCCATATAAATTTATTTCTTGATGAAGATTTTGGACTGCTACTAAAAATTCAAACAAATCAAAATACTTTACCTCTCTTCTTCCATTTGATACTGCTGTAATTTGATTATACCAAAGGCAATCTGTATTTTTTAGATTAAACTCAGTAGCTATTATTACATCATTAGGTATACTCTCAGAACTATTTACACGTTCCACATCAAGATATGATAACAAATTAATGAAACTCTTACTTATCACATGAATTCTACTAGCAGTCACTATTCCAATTTGATGTTTTCTATACTTAGCTTCAAAAACAACATTAGGTTTACATAACACTCTTTGCTCACCAGTTACAAAGTCTCGTAACTCAACACAATAGGAATCATAGAATTCTAAATTTTTAACTCTAAGGTCTAAATACTTAAAATGCTCATGCGTAAATACATTATAGATATCAGAAATATATAACATAGTAATACCTCCAAATACTAATACAACTATATGCAAGAAAAAAGGAGAAGTATCTTTTATAAGATACTCCTCCAAACTTTAATACCTATACCTTTATCTAAGTGGTACAATAATTGCTACAGAGAACCAAGTATCAGTTGAATCTGCGAAAGTGATTGAAAACTTAGAATCACTAATAGCTTTATAGTACAGATAAGTATTTGCTGTTTCCTCATCTCCCTCTCTGTAGAAAGTATCATCATCGCCAATAATAGCCTTACTTAATACATCTGGCATAATCTTGAACTTAATATGGTCAAGACCTTCCATACCAAACTGACCTTTAATCTCGATATCCTGAGAGAAGTTTGAGTTACTTAAATTGATAATATTATCTGCTGGCTTAATCTGCACAACGATAGCATCATTGTTAAGACTAAGACGCTTAAGTACATCCTTAAGATACATTCTATCAACCTTAACACAGCTATCTTTACCATAAAGGTCTAACTGGTTCTGATAAGGAGCTAACTTTGAATCAAAAGTAACAAATGTTTCACTCAAAGCTGTCTTAAAGAAGATATGCTTCTCAAGTTTTGCAACCTGAACATAATCTGCAACACAAATAGCTTTATTGATAAAGTCAATTGAGCAATACCCCAAACGAATGTCTGTAAATACCCCAGTACCTGCAAGGGCATTCTTCATTACTGAAATATATGCCTTATTGAAAGCTACAACATTATTAGCATCAAACATCATATATCCATATAAACTCTGAATATTTTCCATGATAGGAAGTAAACAAGATGCATATAATCTGAATGCTGTTGTACTGAAATCAGCTAACCCCTCTGTAGGAGCTACAATGTTAATAAGTGGTAACTTATTAGGTTTAATAGGAATATTACTAAACATCCACTGACTAAACATTGTTCTATCTGCTGCTAATGGGTCAAGTGAAAGCTCTTCATCAGAAACAATAGGTGACTCGGTAACTGTACACTTGATTTTACCGTTAACTGGCTCAAGAATAACATCATTTACCTTAGTTCTTCTAACACTCTTGTAAGAGTTAAGGAAAGCTAAAAGGTCTTTACTCTTTAACTGAATATAAGCAAAACCATTTGAATCAATCTCATCCTCAGCTAAAGTAAGGCTATAATCTTCAGCAGGTAATTCCTCTCTGAAAATAACCTGCAAACTAAGACCTACAAGTTTAACAACTTGACCAACCTCAGTCTGCTTAAATTGAAAAATAATATTCTTATCATCTTCTGATGATAAAGAATCCTCAACTACATTAGCTACATTCTGCAAATGTCCTAACAAAATATTGTAATTGCATGAAAAACGCATAAACTAATCCTCCTAAAATTTAAACTTCGCCCTGTGGCTTAAACGGACTACCCCCTAAGATTGCATTAAAACTTGCAATTGGCTGACCTGATGGTGCAGATGTAGGAGCTACAGGTGGTACACCTAGACTAGGCTCAACTGGTGGTGTAGGAATACTCTCTGTTGGCGTACCTAACACGGGTGGTGTAGCAACTGGAGTACCTAATGTAGGTGGCTCATGCAGACCTAAATCTGGTGGTGTAGGTACTGACTCCTGAACTGGTGGTGTTGGAATACCTAAATCTGGTGGTGTTGGAACACTTTCAACTGGTACTGCTGGAATAGGCTCGGCTGGAATACCTAAATCTGGTGGTGTAGGAATTGACTCCTGAGCTGGTGCAGTTGGAACTGGTGGTACTGGAGTAGTCTCCTGAACTGGTGTAGTTGGGACTGAACTCTGTGGCTGTTCAACTACTGGAGTTACTGGCACTTCCTGAACTGGAGTTGACTCTTCTTTTACAGTAGGTGTACCATTAACTAAAGCATTTGCCTCATCATACTGACCTAATTTAATAAGATTTAGAACTGATTCAATCTGTTCAACTTCCTTAAGCTTTTCAGCAGAAACTCTATCAATCTCAGACTGAAGATTAGCTTCTGTGAGCTCTACCCCATATTTTGCTTTATATGCCGCAAGAGCATCATTCATCTGCTTCTGTAATGTTTCTTTCTTACCGATACTAACAGCTCTATCGTTGTTAATACGCTTACTATCAGCATTCAATACTGCAATTCGCTGATTAATCTGTGCAATTTCCATCTTTAAAATTCTCCTTTACTTAATTTATCCTTAAAACTATTTAAGGTTTCTTGACTAAATTTTCTTCTACCAACTCTACGACCACTAGATGGCATTGTTAGGTCTGGTACAAGCCAACCTTTATCAATATAATTGATAACTGATGACTGTGAAATGCCTAGATACTTGGCTGCTTCTCCAGTGCTATACAAAGTATCCTGTTTAACTGACATAATTCTCCTCCATTTCAAATAAAATTTATATTTTATATGTTTCATATTTTGCGAAGTCTACAAAATATACAAAATATTAATTAAGGTATCTTAACTTAATAGACTTTTTATAGGAAAGTAAAGCAAATAAATCATCAAGTGATTTTAATACTGCCCTAACTGGCTGTAATGTGCTTTCATTCTCCATATTATCCCAAAGAACTGGAAATTCCTTAATGGCTACCCCTTGATATTTCATACACATCAACAACTCTATATCATATAGCCAACCAGTAGCAACATATGAAGTAGAATTATGTAAAGCCTGCATAGGAAAGACTTTAAATCCACACTGTGTATCAGAAACACCAAGACCAAATGCTGATTGAATAAGTATCCTTGAGATTTTACTAATAAATCGTCTACTAAATTTACGTTTATTCACTATAATGGACTTATCTGAATAACGAGTACCTATAATACAAGTATTAGGCTCTAAATCTTTTAAACATAAATGAAGTCTCGTTAATGAGGTTGATAAGTCTGCATCCATAATAAGACAATAATCGCCATGTGCTATCTGCACTCCTGAATGAATTGCATGTCCCTTACCATGATTTTTATCAGACCTAACTACTAACCAATTTGTAATCCCATGTCTATTTATGAAATCTAAAATTTCATGAATAGAATTATCGGTACTACCATCATCTATGAAATGTAACTCATAACTATATTGGCTAAAATAACTCAAAATCTGTTCAAGTCTACTTTCAAGACTTGTATCTCCACTACCCCTTGATGCTTCGTTGTAACAAGGAATTATTACACTTAAAAACAATTATATCACCTCTCAATTCTATTTTTCTCAATATTATCTGATAAATTTTTAAGAGAATCTTCTACAAATCGAGATGTTACTCTTATTTCTGGTATGTTAAGTGCATAACATAACTTATTTACTGTAGCCTCAAATACATTCAAATTATGCCATGCTTTAAGGTTAAATACCTTTTCAAATTCAAAAGTAGTGTCTCGCTTTATAGGATAGTACTCTAACTCAGAAACACGCAATCTATACAAGATAAAACCTTTTTCATCGAATATCTGATTTTTCTTTAAATCCTTTTCATAAATATAATCATTTGCGTGAAAAGCACCATCAAACTCAATGCCTATATTCTTCTCTGGTATCCAAATATTGATCTCTCCATAATTATGTGAACTATTAAGCTCTAGCCAAGACGGTCTATAACTGAACTCACATTTAAAGTATTTTTCAATATGCGAAGCTATAATATACTCTGGTAAAGACCTTTTCCTGGTCTACTACAATAAGGACAAACTAAATGATTATATACCAAAGCTCTCGGTTCAGCGAAATATTCTGTTCCACAATTTTTATGTCTAAATCTCATAGACGAATACATACTTTTATACTGCTTACTTAAAACCTCAACTTCTGGGCTTATTCGTGATTTAAACTCCTCCATAGTTAAACGTTCAGTTTTATTACAATGAATACATCTTTGACCACCTAAAAACTTATTTGGCATCATTGTAAATTCTTTACCACAACAATTATGCCTTAATCTGATAGCAGTTTTAACATTTTTATACTCACTAATTAATGTGTAATCATCCCCTGCACAATTCCAAATTAATAACTTAAAAAACTCTGTAGTATATTTTACATTATGTCTACAGAATACTGTGTCTATATACAGAGAACCGTCATAATCATGCAGTACCCCACTTACTGGTATGTTTTCTTCAAATACAATCTTTTCTATCTCTTCAAAAGTAAAAAACTCTAATATTCCATCTTCAGTATCTTTAACATAAACACCAGTATCTGTCTTACTATCTACATAAAACATTATATAGCTCCTTTATTAAATGCCATTTGTAAATAATCCTTCGCAATACCCTTAGCTTCAGGAGTTGCATTCGGTATGTTATCAATTTGTGATATTGGGTCGGTCTGATTCATTCTATACTTTAATAAGTCACCTAATACATCCTTTAAAGCTTCTTGTCTTAACTCCTCAGCAATATCATCTTCAGACTTCTCATCTACAAAGTCCTCAGTAGCATAAAAGATTTCACTAGCAGGTTTAAGCTTGAACTCCTCTGTATTAATATCTGTTGAAGCACTTTCTTTATCATATTCAACAAATACATACCAACAACTATCATACATATTGTTGTCCTTGATAGGTCGTGTAGGACAACCTGTATAGAATAACATACAAGACTCACCATCTGGCATCTGGACTGCATAAATCTCTGGACTTGGATTATGTATATGACCTGCAATAATCATGTCTACCCCACAAAAGTTCTGCATCATACCTAACTCAATACCATCATGGCTATTATACCATGTTGTAACTCCATTAATAGTAAAATTATTATGGGCAAGTACAATATTACTAGTCTCTCCCTCTGCAAGGTCTAAAGACCTATTTTCCTCTTTGTAGTCTACAAGATGAAATCTTACTTCTGGATGCTCCTGACCTTCATAACCATAATAATCAAAATAACCATTACATTCTGCTGAAGTAATAATCAGACCAAACTCTGATAAAAACTGAAAGTCTGGATAGCCCTTCATATCATGATTACCTCTAACTGCATAAACTGGACAAATTTTATTCCAATCTCTCAACACTTTACAGAACATTGCAAATACCTGTCTATCTCGAATATTTGTTTCTGTCCAACCAATAATATCTCCACCTAAAACTAAAGCAGATGGCTTCTTTTCTTCAAGCTTCTTAGTAATTTTTCCAAGAACCCAAAAGCAATTTTCCAAATATGCTTTATGCTTACCAGTAAATACATCACTAAAATGTAAATCACCGATAATCATAACCGAATTTCCTATAACAACATTATTTGCCATTAAAATAATCTCCTTTCAAAACGATAAAAAACCTACAAGATATACAAGAAATGCAAAACTATATTAAGCTAAGTCAGAACTAGGCTTATAGAAAATCAAGTTTAATACAGAAACAACTACAATAATAAGTGTAATTGCATCTAATAAAATTAACCAAACTGGATGCTCATAAGTTAGAACGAAAGTACCCCTTGAAGCTCCTATATCTACTTTAATAAACTGTGAATCTCCTATCTCTACATTATATGTATTAGTTATAAAAGGTGTATATGTATGATTATAAAATTCTTTTTCATTCATAGCAGTGAAAGCCTCTGGTACTTCAACTCTAGAAAAAGTATACCCTCTATAATATAGCTTTGGTAAAGTTAACTGAATATCCTTACCTCTATTCCCATGTACAGAAACTACAACCTTATTAGGAAATACACTAAAATCATACTCATTTTCATCTTGGTCTGTGACATGATTCTTCTTATATTCAAAATCATTTAAATCCCAACTAAAAGACTTATCTAAATATTCTCCATTTATAACCTGATAAGAATAGTCTGTTGCTGCTACATTCGTATCTGGAAGTACAACAAAAGGCATCAATATAAGTTCTGGTAAACAACATATAATAAATATTCGTCTCTTCCAAATAGATAAATCTTTACCCCTTAAAAATATAATTATAATTGATAATACAATATATGGTGCAAACCTACAAGGAAACTGAATTGGTATCAACCATATTTTATTTATTAAACCCCAAATCCTATCTATGCTAACTATGGTTGCTACAATATCTGTAATCAAAACAAAGACTTCTCGTCTAGTAAACCTATGTCTACCCCAAGTGATTAAAAGTAATACTACTGCTAAATTTAAAAGTCTGTAACCTCCTAAATTAGTAAATCCAAACATATTAACAATACAGTTAAACAATATTCCAGTAAAAGGTAGCCAATTTTCATAAGTACAGCAAGCTGTTCCAAGTTTATGGTCTAACATTTGCTCATTTATCTCACTTGTATTTGTTATAATATCTGAATGATAAAAAGCATTAACTAGAAAGTAAGAACAAATAAATGTAGTGAATAATTCAAACTTTATATAGTCTTTAAATCTAGACTTATCAAAATAAATTATAAATAAAATTACACAGATTATAAAACTAATAACTGCTGTGACTAAATGCGTATTTATAACTAAATAGAATAAAATACTCGCTTGCACAAAAGACTTTTTATCTCTAAAGAAATCTATACAAAATCCTATAAAATAAAAACTTAAAGCAATAGCCATTATATTAGGTAACATAGCAAAGGAATACATAGACTGAGTAATATAACAGCTACACATGTATAATAAAGCAATAAACTTATAATTTTTTGTAAAACGTTTACTTAAAAAACAAGCACCTGTATAGGTTAATGTAATCATTGCTATTGTATATGCATTTATAAATACATCAATACCCTTATCAACAAAAACTAAAAAAGGATAAATAGTTAACTGACCATAAAAGAAAGCAGAACCATAACCTACCCCTCCAAAATCACTATAATAAAAGAAAGGAATATTACCATCTTTTAAGCAATCAAGCATTTGCACAGCACGATTATAGAAGAATTTTATATCTGCTAACTGTAGTCTATCTGAATTGCATGCAATAACCATGCAAGATAAAAACATAACTATAAATATACCTATCCAGTCTATTTTTATTTTTCTCATCATATTAACTCTCCTATTATAGTATTTTCACTACTTAAAGCATCAGTATTAAAACTATAACTTGCAATTATAGGTGCAATCATATACTTGAAATCCTCACCTTTACTTCTAAAAGGTATAGTTACAAAATCATCCACTATGTCTATAAACTCTTGGTGCAAAAGTTTATCCTTATAGTCTAAATCTGGAAACTCAAGTCTTGACATATTAATCTCATTTACAAAATAAGCACAAATGCTATCATCATCCCAAAATATTAGTAAAAAATTATTACTGACTTGCTTAATTAACAAATTTCTTGCAAATAAACTATTATCGACTTCTGTATGTCTAAAATTCATAATAGCAACTCTAATCTTTTGTCCTATTTTCTCTGGTATATTATTGAAATCTCCATATAATACTTTATACTTTGTTAAGTAAAGATGTAAAGACATTACTTAATCTACCTCTCTTTTTTACAGCTGTCTTTTTATTAAATGTAACTATTTCTCTTCCTAATAAATTTAATGTTATAGAACCAAAATTATCAGTACTAAACAAAGAAACTAAACCTGTACCGCCTTGTGTATCAAGATAAGAATCCTTATATACTTTACCGAAAATACCATTTTCTTTTATACTAAATAAATACGCATCGCCAGTGCCAAAAACTGGGTCTTTTGATTCATTAACTATAAATACAAAATAATCATCAACTACAAATAAATCAAGCTTATAATCATTAAAATCTTTCAATCTAGGCAAAGACCTAATCTTACTACCCCAAGTTTTTATTTTTTCATACAAGTCTCTCTTATAACTACTAGTTATTTCAGTATGCATTATATTTGCCTTTGTAAGACTTTTTAGCACAGATATATAATCTACCATAGAACTATCTTCTCTTATTTTGAAACCTAATTTCTTTGCTCGTGATAAATCATCTTTACATACTTTCTCTACAACACCATCTTGTGTATCAAGTACTAAATACTCTAAATCATTTACTTTTTTAATTACTATAAACATAAACTTTTTAAACCTCCTAGTTAAATTTAAAATACGAAACCCAATTAATATAATAGAAATAACCTACAAAATTTTAATTTTAAATTAAGCTTTAAAATACAAATATTTTTAAAAAAATAAAGTAAATTTATACTTTAAAGTTTAACTTAAAAAATAAACTTAAACAAATGTCTTTACATAATAATAGCAGTGCCTCTTATAGTTAAATAAGATATGAGAAAATTCTCAAAAAGCACTGCTAAACTTTATTTTTGCTTTCCAATAGCTAAAATAGTGCCTGTTTCGGTATCAGTTACAATAACTGAATACTCATTCATATAATATAATGTAGACTCTGTATCTAAATCAGCTAACTCTTTCTTTTCTATATTACTATCATTAAAACCAAATTGTGTTAAAATATTTAATTCACACTCTTGATTATTTAAAGCAGTAGCTAATCCGTTTATAGAACCATGAGCCTGCCAAGTATAGGCATCTATCATAAGGTCAACTTTCTTTTCCTTAAAATCATCAAAAGTAAAATTTGTTAAATCTCCATCTATCAAATAAACTGTATATTTCTCATTACTTAAAGGTAAACTAACAGCTTCATAATCAGATGTCTTTTTATAATTAGCTACCCCTGAATACCAAACTATATTTAAAGTGTTATCAAAATAAGCACCTTTGATAGGATAATTAATACTACATATACTTAATAATGTATTTGTATCATAGTCATCATCGCCACCTAAAGATTTGATATAACCATCTGTTAAATCTTTAACCTTACCTAGTAAGGCATCCTTAGAGTCTACAGTATTTGATAATATACTACTGAAACAATCATAATTTAAAAGCTCACCTGACTGGCTCCAAGACTTATATCCATTATTAAAATACTGAAATACAGCTGGATTATTTTTGTCCTGATTATTGTAGTAATCATAAAGTGTCTTTTGAATACCAAGTGGACTAATAAATATCGAATCATATATTGGATCAATTGTTTGAAGATAATACTTCATAATACCATCATTAGTATTTTTAATCTGTTCTTCTTTACTATCACAAGTATATGTAAACTTTTTCTCTATAACTGGATTAGTATGTCCAGTTATCAAGTAAATAAGAAAACCAAGAATAGCAACTATAGCTACCCCAATTACTATCATTACTACATTTAATATTTTTTCTCCTAAAGTTAAAGGTTCATCTTCTGAATCAGCTTCAACTGCCCTCACTTTTTTCTTAAATAAACTTATCAATTAAACACCTCCTAATGTACATGTGCCTGTTCTGGGTCAAAAATCTGTCCACAGCCTGGACATCTAACCATTTTAACACCCTTATTTGCAAGTTCCTCCTGCATCTCTGCAAGTTCTTTACCGAGAGTATCAATGCTGATATCATACTGACTAATTGCTTTATCACAATCACTTATAGCATTAATAGTAGCCAAGATACCAGTTAAAGCATTTAACTGTTCAGAATCAATCACTTCAACCTCTGGTGGTACAGCAACTGCTTTTAATGAATCAGCTACTGACTTAATATGTGCTAATGCCTGAAGCTGTAAAGCATCAACTTCATTTAGCTGTGGTGCAATCTTAATAGCCTTTAACATTGACATCTGCTTTGCAATGTTATCAAGTTCAGCAAGCTGAGTTGCATCTATCCCTGATAACTCTGGATAAATCACAATTGCATCCTTACTTTCCTTTAAGGTATGTAAAGAACTTAGAGCAGACTCCATAGACAAATAGTTGTCTAAGCTACTATCATGCTTTTTAAGATATGTAACCATCTCTAAAGTAATTTTATCTTTATTACCTAAAAAGCCTTTCTGAGCCTGTAAATCAGCATCTACTGCATTGATATCGCTTGCCAACTTATTTCTATCATTATTAAGTAATGCACTAGCAGTAGCAATTTCCTCAGACTTAAGTACTGTATTAAACATCTTATAGTTTTCAGAACCAGTAGTCTGTACACCAATCTGCTTCTCAAAACAAGCTCTAGCATTCAAACAAGTACCATCATACATGATAAGTCCAAGATAATCTGCTATCGGTTTAGGTACATCAGTAATTCTTGTAAGAGCATTACCACTTTTGGAAGTATATATAAGCTGATTATCCTTATACATCTCATATAAACTTTGACCATTAATATATTTATCCCTTAAAATCATTACACCATCGGCAAATGCTGCAACAACTCTAAAATAATCCTTATCATCTTGAATAAAACCAACCTGCTTTGTAGGGTTTGAATTTGAAATTAAAACCTTTAATGCCTGAAGCATAGCTGATTTACCTGAATCATTATACCCCTTAAGATTGACAATATTTCGGTCATCAAATTCACATTTTCCATGTTCTATGGACATGAAATTTGTAACTTCCCACCAAAGCATCCTTGGGTATGGGTTTTCAAACTGTTCTACAACTGGTGAATCCATATTATTAAACCTCCTTAATTTTAGACATAATTTGCCTCAATTTTAAATAAGTATATAAAATATGTAAGAAATGCAAAACCTACTTGATATATACAAAAATAAGACCGAAATTAATCGGTCTTAGAAAGTTCTCTTTTAACCTTTGCTAGTACAGTATAAAAAGTCTTTATATCAGCAGTACCAGAGCTAATAACATTCATAAAAATCTCTAAATTTGAAAGTGAACATCTTTTATAATATTTCTCTAAAATTGGAAACTCTTTAAAAGCATTCTGTGTACTAAAGCCTTCTGACCTAATAGCACTTAAAAAGTCTAAACAGTTTATTGCTAAATTTCTTGCATCCTCAATTCGAGGTTCAAAGTAACGATAATTAGCTCCTAACTTAGCAAAACAAGTCTTAAAATCTTTACTAAATGCTTTAAAATCATAATCATAATATTTCTTGAAATCTTTTTCCAGTGTAGTATTTCTATCAGCTAAATAATCTACATATACATTTAACCTTGACTCTTCTATAAGGTTAGGCAATAAACTCTCATCAAGTCTTTCACATCTATTAACTACCCCTTTATTTAGATTGTACTTAATAATTATATAGTAATTTTTATTTATTGCTGCCCTTTCTAATGTGTCTCTACATAATCTGTAATAATTACGTTGTTTCTGTAAGGACTTAATAATCTGATAGCAGTTTCTATTAGTACCATAATCTTCAGCTTTACTTGCGAGTCTACCTATAATAGCAAGTTTCATAATTAAAGGATTTAATTTATTATCTACTGCAGAATTTATTAAATTTATACACGTTGTATTATATTCTGTAATAGGTTCATTTGTAGATTTATTTATATTTATATAATCATCGAGTAGTTCTCCAAAATATTGACTTTTATCATAACCTGAACTAAACTTATTTTTTGTTATCTTTGGTAACATTTAATACCTCTCTAACTGCAAATCAACCCAATTTTTCTCAGATGTCGTTATGCTAATTTTTAAATCTGGATACATTTGCTTTAATCTATTTGCTATTTGCTTAAGAGCTGGATACCATTTAGTATCTAATTCTTCCCAATCATAATCATCTTCTTCATCCTCATCTATGTCATCTGGCATGCTCCAACTACCCCAGTCTCTTACAGCTGCGTAACCATTTTCTATATCTGACTGCTTATTTGAGTAACCTGAATAGCTTTTCATAAAATCAAAAAAGTCTCTAAATACATCTTCAAAATCACTATGTACTACTTTAATACCTTTTACTGAAGCTCCAATTATTTTGATGCCTAAATCAACAACAAAATGCTTAACATCAGAAGTAGAGAAAATCTCTACTGCTTCATCTTCAGTATCTAAAATGCTAACTTTATTATTTTCTCTGCCTAATACTACAAACATAATAACCTCCTATATACAATCACTTATTACATACTTTGCTTTTCCAAACTCTCTACATTCATCTGTAGGCTCTCCAATGTGTAAATGTAAAATCGCATCTGGACTAACTTCAATATGAAGCATAGTTTCACTTGCTATAGTTAAACACTTAGGTAAATCAGCATGTTTCAATTTATCTGTGCTTTTTACCATAATATCAAAACTTACACTACACATATCCTGAGATACGATACCTGACCAAACTACCCCATTATACTCAAAATCCTCAAAACCATATTCTCCGCAGGATAAAGACTCTGTAGTAAAACCTAAAGTACCTATATTAAAATCTTTAATACTACATAAATATCTTAAACCTCTTCCAAGAATAATTGAAGCTATATGTTTATTAAAAATACCTGAAGTTTGAGGATAAACTTTTAAAGGCTTAACACCAAAAACTGCTATATTTTCTTTTTGTATTATACCCTTAACTTCCTTATAAGAATACCACTCAGCTACTCCATCAGATGTGTCTAGTACCTGAAGCATAGTATTCTTATCAACAATCTTTTTATCTATTACATAAAACACAAAATCACCTCACATAAATTTATAAAATATATTTATAAATTTACATTAAAAAAGAGAGTATTGATTTCTCAATACCCTCTTTCTAAAACTAGCACATTAAACTACTCTGTAGCTACCCCTGTGTTTGGCATCTCTCCAGTGAGATTACCTGTAGGAACTGCACCTGCTGGAGCTTCAACTGGTGTAGCACCACCGAAACCTGCAAGAGCTGAATCTGCATTACTATTAGGTAAAGCAGGTGCTCCTGTAGGAGCTGAATCTCCTGTACTAAGCTCATACATAGCAAGCTTATCACGAACTGGTTTAAGCAACTGGTCAGCTACTGACTTAAGCTCATCCATATCACGAACTGCATCGAGAACTACAACTTCCTGAGCCTTAGCTGGTGTCCACTCTTCAGTCAACTTATCGAAGTACTCTGCCCACTTCTCATAACCATTCATAGGCTTGAATGTAACCTTAAGAGCTTTAGCAGAACCCATCTTATCATGATTACCTGACTTAACTGTGTAAGTGAAGTTCAAGATAGCCCATAATCCTGCTGGCTGAGTAGGAACTGTACCATCCTCAGAGTCGATAGAATCAAATCCTGCCTGCCACTTATCGAGGTAAGTACGCTCACGAATTGAATACCACATAGGTACACCTGTAATTCTACCTTCTGCATCCTTCTCTGGAATAGTTGTAGGAACTCCATCCTGCTCTGTACATTTGATTACAACAATAGGGAATGTGTACCAAATCTCTGGCTGCTTAATAACCATCTGCTGAACAAGATTAATTCTATCCTGCTTAAGTGCATCCTGAGCTTCTGGTGACTTAGGGTCAATTCCCTTAGTTCTTGCAATGTCAGCATATTCATGGTTGTATAAATTCCATGCCTCAGCCATTCCATCGCAAAGTGGGCAAGAACCGTCAAGTCCTAACTCATCGGCAACTACCCCCTGAGAGCATCTTACATCGCCATAACTTCTACCATCGATAACTGGATGAGCTGCAAACTTATCCATTCTAAGATTTACAGAACCGTCTGTACCAACAATAGTATGATTTGGAATGTAAACAAGAACTTTCTGGTTTACTGGTACATCAAACACTGGAAAATCTGCATCGTAAGATTTTACTCTAACTGCCTTTCCTGTCTGCTGTGCTGAAGCCTGTGTAATAGCCTCCTGTGCTGCTGAACTTAACTTTTTAGGTGCTGGTCTTTTTAACATAGTTTCTACCTCCGCTTGATAATTTGGTAATTTGGTAATTTGGTAATTTGGTAATTTGGTAATTTGGCACTAAGTATTACGCAACTTAGCACTGCGGTGCTCAAACTCTATTCCCGACCAAAAGAACTTTGTTTGAGATATATAAAAGTTTCACAAAAATTTTGTAAAACGATTACACTTTTTATAACACACATCCTACACACCCTTAAAAAGGAAACCGTCTTGATACTACAATCAATTCTGAAAGCACTACCAAGACGGTATATCCTGTCTGTGTGATAGTAATAATAATGCAACATTAAATGTTTAAAAATTCATATTAGAAAACATTTAATGTGATGTCGTTAAATTTGCACCAAGCATTTTGGAAATCTGATTAACTAAGGATGTATATGCATCTGAGCATGTTGAAGTTGCAAATGAATCATCAACAATTTTAAAACTATCATCCTTTTTAATCATCTTAATACAAATTTCTGTGCTTGAACAAGAAATAGGGTTTTCATTAGTAGTATCTAACAAATATTGCACAATTCCTGCTTCTGTAGGTACTGTATTAGCAAACTTCTTAGTAAAATTATACTGATAAAGGTAAGCATATTCATAAACATCATTAGATGTTGGTATATTCACACTTAAATAGCAATAATATGTATCATCCTTAACAACAACTTTTGTAACTTTATTTAAAGAACAAAAACCTGCAAGCTCTCTTAACATTCTAGCATAACAATCATTATCATCATATACTGTTTGCACCTTATTAGTTACACTATAATATGTATCCGCAAAATTTGATGTTGTAGCACAGAGATTATACAATCCATTGTAATCTCCCTCTGACTTAAGTATTCTAAAATAATCATTAGCTACCCCTGAGATTGCTATTAATTCTTCACTACTTGCATCATCACCATTCTCATATGCTGTAACAGCACCACTATTTACAGAAGAAATACCTGCAATTTGTTTATATTCATCTTGGTCTAAAATACCTGACACTCTAATGGCTATAACACTACAAACTGCTAATACTGCACAAAGACCTACAATCTGTAATACATAATCTTTTATTCTAAATCTGTTTCTTTTATCAAAATCTGAATCTCGAATATCATTAAAATATTCGAAATTAGTATCCTTAGTATCTACAACTGATAAAAAGTCCCAATCAGTCTCTTCAAATAAATTTAATTCATCATCTAAGGACTTTATTTCATTAGCTGACCTTATCTTCATTTGAAAGCACCCCCTTTTATATCAGCTTCAACATTCTTCTGCGTGTAACCATATTTTAATAGGTCTACCCCAGTTACATCGTCCTTGTATAATCTTTTATCCTCAGCTACAAAGCCTAAGAAAATACCTGAACTTTTTGTATCTATGCTATAACTTGATATTAAAAATGGTGCTCGATATAGATAATTTACTCTACCCCTTAAGTATATGTTTACTCGTTTACTTAAATCACTATACATATTTAAGCTCTTTAATAAATAATATAATTCTATAGTACAACAATGAGTTAACCACTCATCTATAGACTCATCAAATCTTTTAGCATATCTTTCAAGATAAATCAAATCCTCCCTACAGTTCATTATATTATTTATAGAAATATGAAAATCTTGAGCTAACTCAAATCTTATACCTTGAACTTTGCAGAAATTTAAGAAAATTCGCAGATTCTTAAAGAATACTCGCTGTCTATATACTATAATTTTTGAAGTTCGTAATCGTACTTTTTCTATTTTACCAACAAGAACTATATCATTCACTTTAGTGGTATAGTCTAATATAGAAAGCATACTTATTAAGTCTGTAGTCTCAAAGTACCCCTTGTTTATCACAAAACAAAGAGCCTTATCATCCTTGGAAATACTACTTCTAAACATTTTTCCTGCACATGGAACAACAAACTTGTTAGTACCCTTAACAGCAATAGCATTTAATATACTCATTAGTTAAACTCACCACCATTCAACAATAACTCCGATATATGTAATACCTGTATACAAGTATTATAAGTATCTTCGACTAAAAGACAATGCTTTCTTGAAATACCATAGCGACTACATAAAACGCTCATTAAATCAGCTTTTTTCTCTGACTTATTAACAAATAAAACTTCTCTATAAGATGGAAAATAATCTTTATAGTGCTCAAGTACAAAATCAACCTTATTGAAATAAGCACCCGAATTAGTCTCATGTGTAAGTACATATAGTCTTGTATTTCTTTTCTTTAACTGCTCAAGTAACTTTATTACCTGAGGTACTGGTTCACAATGTCTATATACATCACTACACCAATTTACCTCTTGAAACCAATCTTCATCAGGTAATGCACATTTTATACCTAAACCTGTTTCATATCTAGGTACTGAAAGAACTCCGTCTAAATCAAAAAATGCAATATCAATGTCTTTTAATCTCATAACTTTAACTCCTCTATTTCTTCTTTACTACCCCTGTAAGACAACAAAATTTCTCGAACATCATCTGCTTCAAACCATGTAGCAAAATTATCCATATCCTTACAATGTAGATAAGTATTACCAAAATCTACTAAACCACCAGTAAACTTTAACATTACAGTATTACTTGGTACTTTCCAACCAGTTCTACTGTAACGATTTAAAGATTTTCGACCAGTAGTATCATCATCTGGTATACCTAAAACATCTCTGAATAATTTTAACTGCTCACCTTTAATTTTGGAAACAGTAGCACCCATAGTAGCTATACAAGGTAAGCCTAATGCTCTCAAACTTAAACAGTCAAATATACCCTCTACAACTATAACAAAACCATTATACTCTTTCCAAGAAAGCTCATAAGCCTGTTTAAAATTAAAAAACATACACATCTTAGAAAAGAAAGGAGTACTTAATGTAATATATTTTTTAAAATCTGGATAATAGCCGATAAGACTAACAAGGTTTCCTGCTATATCATATACTGGAATTATATAACGACCATTAAGTAAAAAGTTTCCTTTCTTACTAAATAATCTAAGTTCCTCAGAGTATTTTTTAAATATCTCAGTATCATCTATTTCAAAATAGCCAATATTCATAGACTTAAATAAATCATACTGTAATGACTCCTCCAATGGGTAACCTCTATCCTTACATAAATCCTCATAAGAAGTTGGGGAGAAATTATCCTTCATAATCTCATAAATCTCATTAAGCTCCTGACAATATTGTCTGTACTTAGGGAAAACCTCACGCTGTAACATATAACTACCCCCTTGTATAAACCTTTAATTGACCTGCTCTTAAAGGATGCCTTAATTTTCTTATAGCTTTAGCTTCAATCTGTCTAATACGTTCTCTAGTAACTCCATAAATTTTACCAACTTCCTCTAGTGTCATAGGTGTACCAGTTTCAAAGCCAAATCTTTTCTTAATGATATCGACTTCTTTTTCAGTAAAACAACTACTATTAAGAACCTTTTCAATAGTATCTCTAAGGTCACTTAACTCTGTTTGAGATTCAATATCTGTAGAGTCATCTGCAATAAAATCCCCGATTGTCGAATCCTGCTCTTCGCCTACTGGAGTACTTAAAGAAATAATCTCAGTTTGATATCGAGTAATCTGAGAAAAAGTATTTTCACTAATATCTAATTTCTCCATAATCTCTTCATCTTTAGGTAAAGCTACCCCCGGATTTGTTGCTTTCCACTCTTTTACAAATTTCTGATATTTCATAAGAGCCTCATGTGCGTGTACTGGTAATCTAATAGCTCTACCATCATTAGCTATAGCTCTTGTTACAGCCTGCTTAATCCACCAAGTAGCATATGTACTAAATCTAAAGCCTTTATCTGGGTCAAACATCTCAACTGCTCGCATAAGACCAAGATTACCCTCCTGTACTAAATCTAGGATAGGCACTCCAGCTCCTACAAACTTTTTAGCTATATTAACTACTAGCCTTAAGTTATGGTTTACTAAAGCCTCTTTTGCAGTAGGGTCTTGTGTATCTTTAAAAGCCTTTGCATAATTAAACTCCTCCTCTGGAGTTAATAAAGGATACTGTCCAATCTCTCTAAGGTAAGTCTTGAAAGAATCAGTACATGCTAGGAAATCTTGCTCTTTCAAATCTTTTTTATACTCTTGAAGTTCAGCTTCTGAAACTTCCTTTACTGAATCTTCACTTATTTCTGTAAAATTAAACTTATTCGCCATACTAAAACCTACCTTTTCATAAATTTAAAAGAATTTATAATTAAAATAACCAAGCTGAGGATTAAACTCTAGCTTGGTTATAATTAAAAGTAAAAACTTTTTTAACTGCTCCACATATTGAAACACAAACAATTTTAGTTGGTACTAAACCGAATCTTCTATTTGATTTATGCTCTATATTCATATATCCACCTAAATGTGAGAAATAGGTACTACTTTCTATCATATTTTGAATATAAAAATCATCAACCTCAAATTCCGACTCACAAGTTTTTATAATACCTGAACTACCCCTTCGATACTCCTTGTAATTGCATAAAATACCCGAAATTTGCATTATAATATCCTTACAACTTCTAAATCCTTTCTAACACTTAAATCAAAAACTGTGTTATCATAGCATAAAACTTTAGGACTGCGTGAATTGCAATCTTCCATAACAAGACCACTTTTACCATTGTTTAATACTACAATAGTATTTTGTGGAAATAAGATTAAGCTTTTTACAAGCATATTAACCTCATCCTTTGAAATCTTACCTCTTGCTGAATCTCCATCAAGTATATCAATGCCATCTTTTACAGAACGTTTTTGATGATAAGCTCGTTTTGAAGTAACTGCATCAAAAATATCCGCAACAGCTGCAATTCTTGACAAGTGATTTATTTTGCTATAAGATAAACCATAAGGATACCCCGTTCCATCAAGCTTCTCATGATGCTGTAAAATAATACCCTTAATTCTATTATCAGCACAACTTAAGCTATCAGCAAGTTCTACCCCATAAATGGGATGTTGCTTGATAGCTTTAAACTCTGAATCTGATAATTTACCTGGCTTATCTAATATAGTATTATTGATATTACATTTACCTAAGTCATGTAATAAACAGCCTAATACCAAGACTTGTAACTCTTTTGAAGTTAAGCCTTCATTAAGACCTATAACAAGAGCATATAGAGTTACATTTAAACTATGCTCATAAGTATAACAGTGATTATCCCTAAGTACAATTATTTCATATAATAACTGTCTATTAGTATAAAAATACTGATACATTATATTTATAAGCTTATTAAAAGCTTGCTCATCTGTTAAATCAATTTCAAAAATACTACGAAAAGAACTAACTAGAAAGTCAATATATCTCCTTGTTAATTGACTATCTTTTAGAAGCAAAGGTTTTAACTCACATAAATCCCAAACCCAAACTCGCTTATTTGCTTCTAATGAACTAGAGAGATGTTTAATAATATCATTTGTCAGAATAGCACCTCTCGGAACGATTACCTTATTATTTACTTTAATATCTAACCCAGTTATCATTCCATCATGCAGGTCTGACGTACATAACATTCGCATATGCACAACCTCACAAAATAGAATTTATTAATAGTTACTAAACAAATAATAAGGTATCACGATTTTATACTAATAACTCTCCAACAGTTTTTACATCAACTGAAGCAATATCTCTTCTAGCTTGAGATAACATAGAAGATTGTTCATTTCCTACACTACCTATACCAAATACTAAATCTTCTCCTCGTGTAACCATAGTATATAGCATCTGTCTTGTAATAAAACCTTTAAAATTAACTACCCCTAAAGTAAAAATGATTAGCTTTGCCTGACTACCTTGAAGTTTATGTGTAGTACCTGCATAAAATAAATTTAACTTATTTAAATCTTCTCCAACTAATACAAGACCAACTTCATTACTCTGTACTCTAGGATTAAATGTAGCACGATATAATATGTAATAATTTCTTGATGACATGTAGTCAAAATACTCAACTACAACAAAGTAGGAATCATCACCATGCCAAGTTGTATCATCTCGCAGATTTCCATATTCAAAATCATCTGGTTTCTCCTCAACTTCATCTAGAATCATACAATCATCAGCTTTTAAGATGTCAACAATTTTTCCTACATCTCCATTACAAATACCTGAACCATAAATCTTTTGAAGCTCACCATATTTGTAAGAACTATACCACTGCATAGCATACATATTAGCATCTGTATGAATAACTCTATCACCTATTGTAAACTTATGCCCTGGGATAACCTGTGTTACTTGATTTAAGAACTTCTTATGTATATTCTTTTCTGGATTAAACAATGGTTGAAGAATCTCGTTAAGCTTAGTACTACCCCAAGAATAACTAGCTTTCTGTAGTGGTGAAACAACTTGTATATCATCTGGAGTTAAATCAGATACTTCTGGTAGCTCAGAGATACCTAAGTACTTCTTTATATAATCTACATTAACTGGTTTACCAAGATAATATGCACATAAATTATAAGTAACTCGTTGTATATCCTGTTCCTTACAAGGTAATAAAAAGAAATCATCTTTGCTTTCAAGGTCATGCCAGTTACTAGCATCACTACACTCATTAATATAATTACTATTTGCAGTAATTTGTGAGCCTTCTACAGCTCTTTTTGACACATTAAGAAATACACAAGGTAAAAATCTTAATAAGTTCTTGAAAGGCAAACCTTTACCTATAGGTGGTAACTGTCCGAAATCACCAAATAAGAAAAATCTCATATACTTTACATCTAAATGCTTAAGTGCTTTGTATAATGTATCTATGGTAATCATACCACCTTCATCACAAAAATAAGCAAGTCTGGACTTAGATGCTTCATCATTATCTAATGTAAACAAATTGTCCTCTTTCATACCTAACTTAAATTCGCTATGAATTGTTTTAACAGGTTGTTTTACTACTTCCTGCATACGTTTTGCTGCTTTACCTGTAGGAGCTATAAACTTAATATCTAAAGATGGCTCTAACTTTCTTAAAACGTATACAACACAATTAGAAACTGTCGTTTTTCCAGAACCTGCACCACCTGCTACAATAAATGCACCATTTACAAGCAAATGAACTGCCATATTTTGTCTCTCTTCAAGAGTAAAACCTACAATAGACTCATATTCCTTGATATAACTATCTATCTCTTCATGAGAATAATCAAATGTCTGACTTCCCATTTCATACATTGTTTCAAAAACAAATAACTCTTCATTTAACAACTTTGAAGATGTTACATAGTTATCAAGAACTACCCCAAGTCCTGTCTCACTATACTGACTGATAGCAGTTAATAAATCCTGTAAAGGAATAGTCTTAACATAATTATAACCAACTTTTCTGAAATCATATTTATCATAACCTAAAGTATCATGACTAACATCTTTAATAAAGCAAGTAATATTTAATAGCAAGCTATCTGTTAAAAATGTACCTCTATTGCACATATTACTATACTTAGCTTGTGTTAAAATTAAGCCTATAGCTGATTTTGATAATGAATCCTTAGTAAATATAGTACTACCGTCTTGTGAATCTTCAATAAAAGCATTCAGCATTGCTATATTTTTATACTTAGTTAAATTCTGATTGCAATGTTGATTAAAACACAAAGCTATCTTTTCAATATCATTAAAGCTAAGACTAGATACAAACTGCAAGATATATGGATTTTCATTTAATATTTTAATTAAACTTATATTAGCTTTATGACAAGTCTCCCAAATTGAGTAAATTGTTTCAAATGAAAAACCTACTACAATTCCGACAATTTCTGCATAAAATAAATCTACATTTCCGAAAGCAGAAGTACATAACTCCCAAGCTACCCCATCTGCTGTTACTACTGTATCGTGGTCTAAAATATAATTTTTTACCTCGTCCCAAATTTCAATAAGATATTCACTTGCACTTTGATTACCTATATACTTTTTCTCTGAATCAGAAAAGTTATTTAAATACTTTTTAAGTAAGACACGACCTGTCATTGCTTGTGGTGCAACCTTATTTTTCAGATGCATTGAAATTCCATCTAACATATAACTTAAATAGTAATCAGTAGTCTCATTTGCAGAGTACTCTGTTTTTAAGTCTCTAATAAAATTTTGTTTAGAGGTCTTTGAGTTGCCTAAAATATCTTTAAATTTATCAACATAACTATTATACTCTTTTATAGACTGACGATTTTCTTTATTAAAAGTTCGTTTAGAGATTGTTGTACTCGGCATTAAAGTTTCTGTATTAACTGGTGTACCTGTAGCTCGTTGCACTGGTTGATAAGTCTGCTTAAGTACGGAATTAACTCTAGGCAGAGCTAAAACCTCTTTAGGGTGTAATACCTGATTTACTCTTCCAGACTCATTAATCCAAGCATAACAACTACCACTTCTATCCCATTCTGAAAGTTCAACATCAGAAACTGGTAAAGTATCTAAATACCAAGCATTTCCCTGTTTTCTAAAGTTAAACATACAAGTATATGGGTCATTGATATCTCGACTACCTAAGCGTAAAGTGCCAAAAACTGTAAACCAGTCTACCCCTAGTTTTGTTGTATTTTCTACAAAAGTTATTATACTACCATTAACCATATAGATACTATCTTTGTTATAGTAGCCATTACTTCTTAAATAAGCCTCGTAATACTTAAGATTTACAGCAAACAACTCCATTTCAACAAAAATACCATTAGGACTTTCAACAAGTGAATCCTGTAAATTTGTTGGTCTTGGCAACTTTTTTGTAATTCTACCATAAACACAAACTCTTTGTAATCCTTTTCCTTTATATGCTCGTAATAAAGCTAATAAATCAATAAACTCGATTGTACTCTGCATAATAATCCTCCAAATAAAAGAAACCTTTTAAAATCAAACTATAATTATATACATGAACTAAACATATATTTTAATATAGTCTGAAATTAAAAGGTTTCAAAATATTATCCTATACTTCGCAATATGAAGTTTACAAAATTAGCAACTATTTTATAGAACGTACCAGTTATAAGCAATGTTCCGAATATTAAACCTGTAATACAGATAAATAACATATCTTTATGACTTACAGTCATACGGTCTTGCTTTTTACCTAAACTAAAATTGGCTTCTTTGTCGTCTATTGCAACATGCAATCTACCAAATGTTAGTATACTCAGAACATCTAAATCAATAATACTATTTAACTTATCAAACCAATAAGCTAAGTATAATAAGAATATGTAAATAGTAAATACAATACCTACCCACATAACTATTATCCTCATCCAAGCTATAAATCCGTACTCTTTTTTACTATTTGTAACATTATCCTCCCAAGATGCTAAATTTTCTAAATCCTGTTGACCTAAATTATCTTTAGTTGCATCATCTAAATATTCTTTTTGAATATTCTTCTCTGCAAGCTTAACAAAAGCACTTAGCTGTTCCTCTGTATAATAAGCACCACCTGTAATAGATTGAATTGTTGTTGGTGTATTCGCATTTCCATTTCCATCTATATTACCATTTTCCGTTGTTGTAGGTGCAACTTTACCACTAAATGCATTATATGCTACAGTTGTATTAGGTGTACGCTTTTGTAAATCCTGTAAACAAACCTCACCATACTTTGTTGGAAAAGTATAGGTGGCACAACGAGAACTTGTGTCGTGAAAACTATCATTAATCGAGCCTACCCCATTTGTTATTCCATCATAGCAAACACAACCCTCCATACCTAAAGCAAAATATGCTGCTGCTGATTTAGCATCTTTTATAGTAGTTGTATCTTTCTCGCACTCATCTGGTGACATACCAGTTAAAGCTTTACAAGTACTACCCCTATACTCTGCCATGAACCAGTCATATTGTGCTGTAATATCAGTAGTTTCTTTACCATTACTACTACACCAAGACTGAAAAGTGCCTTTACTATCTGAAGAAAATTGGAAAGCACCCCAATATCCACTACCATCAATATCTGAAGCACACCCATGTTCTGCATACGAATTACCGACTGCCGCTGAAGCCCACCAATCTGTTCCACCTCTACCAAGAATATGAGCATACAATTTCCTAGCGTTTTCATTATCTTCTATACCATCAGCATGAATCACTAAAGGCTGTGTAAATAATAGACTACTACAAAAAATACAAACAGTCAAGACTAAAACTATAACTCTATTTAACTTACTCATATCAATAATTTCCTTTCAAAATAAAAAGGGAATACCTTTCGGTACTCCCTAGTTTATAAATCAAACTACTTATTAAAAGTAGCATACTGCACAACAATAACTCTTTGTCCTTTTACGGTTTCAACTTTAACATTATGTCTAAACACTAAAGCCGAGAAGATATCACCATCCTCAAAATCACTAGGGCTTAATGTATTAGATATATCTTCAAATACAACCAATGTATCTTTTAATCCGAAAGCACTATACCAATCATAAGAACAAAGTAAAGCAGTATGTGTATCACTCAAACTTCCAATAACATGAAGATTTGTAAATTTAATACAATCATTATCATTTAAACTATTCAAGTTATCAATAAGCCATCCAGTACTCTCCAAATCACCCTTTAAAGTATCATCTGGATTTTGCTCTACACCTACCATGTAGAAATTACCTGCCTTAAAATCATCATCTGTAAGTGAACTACCCCAAAATGTTCCAAAATCTGCAAGTTTTACATTACTCTGATAAGCCTTACAACTACTACCATCCATATTCTTCTTTGGTACAGATGTATGGTCATAAATTGTAACTACTGGAGTATAGGTTGGGTCTGTCTGTACTGGTTCAGTAGGCTCTGGTGGAGCCTCTGTTTCTATCTCATACTCAATACGCTCATCCTTATCCTTATCTGCATCAAGACCTAAACTATTTTTATAAGTGTTTTCTGGTTCTTTTTTAACCTCTTCGTCCTGCTTAATTTGAGTAGACTGAACTGCTTGAGTTGTAGATGTATCTACTGATTCAGAATTAGCCTTATTTTTTAAATTATGGCTTCTAATTGCAAACATAACAATAATAAGAACTAAAACAACAGCTAAAACAATGCACAACTTCTTATGGTCTTCAAAAAAATCACGCATAATAACTATTCTCCTTTAATATGTTTAAATTGTTAAGTAATTTCCATTTACCTTAATACGTGAGCCTGATACATTATTAACACTCTCCATACATTGAGCTAATAATGTTAACTGAGCATCATACTCATCTGCTTTATGAATAATAAATGCTGCAATAGTTCTGCAAGGCTCTCCATACTCACCATGATGCTGAAGTAAAATACTTGTAAGATTATAATACCACAACTCATCATAAGCATCAATAATTGACTTCTTAAATGGTGCAATAAACTCCATACCAAGATAAGAATGTGTTACAATAGAAACTGGTTGATAAACACCAAATTCCATCTCTACTGTTTTACCTATATCATGCAGTAAAGCACCAATCATAAGTAAATCAATAAAATCCTGATCGGCTACCCCATCTCTTTTGCATAAGTCTGGATACTGTGCAATAATATTAGCTGTATTAGAAACAACCTTATATGTATGAGCAAGTAAACCGCCTTTACAGTTATCATGATAGCTCATAGCTGCAAATTCCTTCTTAAATCTATCAGCCATTTCTGGATTATCAAAAAGAATCTCATTACAGATTTTCATACCCTTCTCAGATACCTTCTTTGAAATATTATTCTTTAAAGCATCCCAATAAGCATCAATATTATATCTGATTGGGAAAAACTGGTCTGGAGTATAGCCATCGACAGCCTGAACTGAATCGAGAATAAGACTATTAGTTCCGCCATAGCCATCTACAGTACCTACAATATAAGTAGGAACATTCTGATATTCCTCATTTTTAAGTTTGCCAAAAGCTGAAGAATTACCCCATGCTTTGAATGGTACTGTCACTCCTGACTGAAGATTACCTGCAATGTACTCTTTATTATTTTTAGTTAACTGTACACCATAACTTGTAATTAAAAGTATACCACTAATCTGCTGATTTGGTTGCATCGTCTGTAATGTTTCCTGTGTTATTACGTTCATCTGAGTCTCCTCCATTATTTTCATCATTTACAAAGTCAATAAAATATTGCTTTTTTCCTTTTTCAATAATAAGACAGCTCAGATTACCACTCTCACTTTCATACTTCTTCATATATTTCATAAGACTCTTAGAGTAAGAGCAGTTCTCACAACAAGCACTTAGAATCAATTCCTTATACTCATCGAATGAACGATTTTGCTTTAATCTTTTATACCCTATACAGTATAATAATGAATATAACTTATTTTCATCTAAAGCGTAAGACTTAATAAGAATCTTACAATCTGAATACTTCTTATAAAACTTAAAAGCCTCCCATTTTTCTGGATTAAGTTTATAATAAGAAATGAAATGAAACAATAAGCAGACTGCAACAATGATAAAACCATAAGTAGCATAACTTACATTAGTATAATAAAGCAACAAAGTTAACGCAACAACTAAAACAATATCCAAAATATATAATATAGTTGAATATAGCCTATACTTTTTACTATGCTCCTTTAAATGCACAACTGGGATACCCCATAGTGCCTGACTTTCCTTAAGTCTCATATATTAAACCTCTTCACTTGTTTCTTTTTCTAACTTCTCATCAGAAGAAGTCTTTTCCTTACTATCATCATTATGCTCCTGATTATACTTTTTACCTAAATATTCCATACATGCAATACCCATATTATTACCTCCTAACCAGCTAAAACATATAAATACATGTCTGTCAACTTTGTATCCTTATCTATGAAACCATCCACGTCACAAGCCTCAAAAAGTTTAAGAAATGTTTTAACCTGACTAGGTTGAATAGCTCCAAGCTTAATAGTTTTATCATCCTTGTTAAAATAAATCTGAATTAAGGAATTAGCAATTGTCTCATCATATACTTTCATATTTGGAAACATTTGTTTTAATGTTTCTATACTATGCATCTTAACAGGATGTTCCTCAGATGCACAAATAATATAACAAGGAAAATCCATCTTCGTTGTTGTATAACGTCTAACATTACCAGTTAGACCTTTCTGCTCAAAATCTCGATTATCCTCATAAGTTTCATAGCCTAATGACATTTAATTAAACCTCCTTAATTTTTGTAAGTCCATCAAACCAATCTTTTATAGTAAATGAACTACAATCTTTACACTGACTAATTTTATATGTGACTGGAGAAATACCTTTATCTAATCTACCTCTAATTGAAAGTCTTAAACCTTTTACATTAGGGATATAAAACAAAGCATAAAGTTTATCTCCTCTTACACCTAAAGATAATACTTTAATTCGCTCCATAATTACTGACCGCATCTTAGACGTACATAAAATAGGTCTGTCTGCTTCAACTAAATTATTCAATGACAAATAACCACTAAAAGCAAGCATTCCAGTCATATTACCAAATTCTTCAACTGAACCTACATAAAGTCTACCATTCTTTTCATCTACATACATAGATGAATAAATTTCGGTGGTATCGCCTAGAATAAAATTCTTACTAAAGTAGATTTTATTCGTAGGTGAATACTTAACCATCAACTTATCCTCTTTTGATGAATTAGCTAAATCTTTAGCTATTACATCATTTTTATGCAGACTCTTTAATGTAGTAATCTCAACTGGTGTACCAAGAGTATATTCATAATAGTCCCCTAAATCTACACTATTATTTAAAATCTCTTGCTTATTTAAATCTGCAAAATACATAACTATCAACCCCACTTATTTTTTATTTTTAAAAAACTGCAGATATAACTGCTGTATAATCTGAACATCCTCAGACTTTAGATAGCTCTTTGTTTGATACAAAGCATCCTTCTTTTCTGGATTAAGATAACCTAATGTGTCTTTAAACCAAACATTATAACCCTTAGACTCCTTATTAACCTTACCCTGAATAAACTGCATATAATTCTGTGGTAAAGCCATAAGTGTAATTTCCATCTTATTTGTATCCATATAAAGACCTAAAGTATCAATTCTAGTATCTTTAATTCTCTGAAGTTTAGCCTCACTATCTTCAACCTCATCCTCACCTATAATGTAAGATGCTTCTGCTATATTATGCTCTCCATTGTACTCTTCAATATCAAGAAGATTTACTTTACTTCTATCTACCCCATGAAGCATACAATATTCATCGAGAGCTACTTGAGTCTGTTTTGATGCCTCAAATTTATCTGTATACTTACCATCTGCATCTTTGTATAAATCCTGAATGTGTACAGTTTTATCAAGATATTCGCATAAAGCATCGTGTACCAAGTTAAGATAATCAGAGATACTCACATTCTCAGAAGTAATCATCATATAATCATCTGATAACTGAATATAATCACTAATAGCTTCAGTATATACTTTAGCATCTTCCTGCACACAATCAAGAACTTGGTTATTTAACGTAGGCTTAATTTCTTTACCTTGAGATGCCTCATCAAGAATCTGATTTCTAATATCTCTAACATCAAAATCTCGTAACATATCTGGAATCTTATCACAGAATGCTCGTCCATTACCATTCCAATCTGGAAAACCAGTTTCGCCATACTTGTCCACGATTTCCCACTGCAACTTGATAGGTAACTCGACAGACTTAGCTTCGTACCAAGACATTCCATAACCAAATCCCATATACAAAGGACTCCATGGACTACCATCTTCATTAGTAATCTTAACCTCAAATTCCTCTCTTAAAGCCTTTAGCCAAACACCTGGGTTAATATCATTACTAACTTCGCCAAGCAATTCATCGTGGATGAAACCTGTAAACATAACCTGACCAAGCCAACCTTCACGACATATACGCTTAAACACTCTACCTACAGCTGTTTTATAAATATCAGCTGCGGTTCCCTGTATCACCTGATTACCAGCCTGTCTTCGAATAGCATTTACAGAGAAATCAGAACGTCTATAGTATCTTCGTCTACCAAAATATGTCTCAGTATAACCTTTATTTACACCTTTATCTCTATGGAATTCGAACCAATCTCTAATATCTTCCTGACCTTTAAAGTATGCTGCTCTAAGACCTGCTGCCTTACGAGTATTTTCTGGACTAGCCTCACCAAAAACTCGAACTCCAAGTGATTCATCACCCATACCATAAGGTAATCCGAAATTAATACCTTTAGCTGCTTTTCTTAACTTCTTTGTAACAGCTGAGTAAGGTACGTTATACATATGGGCTGCCTGATATGCATGATAGTCAAAGTCTGGGTCTTTAAAGTTCTCCATAATCTTCTTATTACCAACCATGTTACCAAGAACTCGATACTCTACAGAAGAATAATCAGTATCAAACATCCAAAAGCCTGGTCTTGGAATGACATTTTTCTTAATCGGGTCATTATATGACTGGTAATTAGGTTTATTGATTGAAACTCGACCAGTTGTTGTACCATACTGCATAACAGAAGAAAATACATAACCATCCTGAGTTACATGCTCTGGAAACTTATCAATAATCTTACGTACCCCTTCATATTCTCTGTATTTCTGAAGATGCACAACAAATGGGTACATAACATTATCTTCTGCATCAGTTAACTCTGCAAGCATTTTTAATGTTTCTTTATCAGTAGTAGGTCTACCAGTTTTACGAGAAATCTGCTCTGGAATACCTAATTCTCCATACATAATTGTAAGCAACTGCTTAGGTGAAGATGGATTAAACTCATGACCAATAATCTTGACCATTTCTTCCATTTCTTTAGCCTGACCTTTACCAATTTCATCACGCATCTTGTCAAGATTATTAATATCAATACGATGACCATAAAATTCCTGATAAGCAACAGCAAATGAGAAAGCAATCTCAATCTCATATACCTTATTAGCTCCATATTTACCTAATAAATCATTCTGCATTGCGTATCCCAACAAACCATTTGTGTTATCAGTATCGGCACATGCATACAAACGAACCAAATCTTCTGGTAAATCCCAGAACTTAATATCATTTTCTCCCCATGAATCATCAATAATCAAATCTGACAATTCAAGAGAATCTCTACCTAATAAAAGTTTAGCATTTTCCTTCAAACCTACTTTATAATCCTTAATTTCAGCACCTAAAGTCAAATGTAAAATAGCCATTGTATCATGAGCAATATTGGCATTAATACCATATATGTAAGCAACCTTCCAGTCGTATGACATATTATGAGCAACTAACTGTTTACCCTCAAGAATTGGTCGAAGATAATGTTCCATTACATAGAAATGGTCACCTCCGCAGAGGTTTTTAATCTTCTTCATCTGTAACGGAAAATAAAAACTCTCGCCATATTTAACTGAGAGAACTACCCCAACAAGCTGGTCTGCTTGTCCTGTTCTTGACATAAAGTTAATCTTAAGACCTGTGGTCTCGGTATCGTAATAAACAAAACCATCCCAGTTCATAATATACTTACAAACTTCTTCAAGTGTCTCATCAGTTACAATACGATAATCCTTTCCTAACAGCCACTTAAACTCTTTATCTGGATGAGCTGCGATAATATCCTCTATAGAATGATACATGCCGTCAGAACTTACTGCTGATGGAATTACCTGCTCTTTTAACTGAAAACCTAAGTACTCTGAATCCAATCTAATACCACTAGACCAAGCATTTTTAGGTTTATAGAACACTCTCTCCTCTTTACCAGTATTAGAATACAACTCAATGTCAAAATCATCAGTATGAGCTGATATACTAACTAAATCACCATAATTAAGTGTAACTTCTGCAAGTACACGACTTTCGTCCAATGGAAACTTCAAAATGTATGATTTTTCTGACATTGCTTCAAATTCGCCTGAAGCAAGCTGTAATCCAGTATAACCCTTTTCAGTAAATGTATTACAGTTAACTTTACAATATCTAATAATTGAAGCTAATCTACAGAAGAAATCAGCATTAACTTGACACTTAACATTCTTCTGTTTACCATCAACTTCAGCAACTTTAGTCTTAGTTTGCACGTCTACTTTTGCTAATTTAACAGCTACACTACGCTCCCAAAGAGCATCAGGGTCTTCCTTAAACTCAGGATTACTCATAAGCATAATTGCATCATAGTTACCAGAAGTCATATACATTGAAAAGTTCTCTGATGTATCTGTTGCATCTACATCATAAACAAAACGTTTATTATTTTTATAATAAGTAATCTTACCTGAAAGCACTTATATCTACCCCCTTATTCTGTGTATTCATCAAGGTTTAATCCCGAAACTGGCTCTTTCTTTAGATAAGAACTATCAGTAAATAAAAATGCCTTTGGCTTTTCTGCATATGTAAATGCATACCTAATAGGTAACTCATGCAACAAAGTTAAAGCCTCATCAAAATCCTTCTGATAAGCCTCTTTTGAATACTGAGCATCTATCCATTTAATAAAAGTACTATTACTTGTCTCAAAGCAAACATCCTTGACATCAACTGTTTGCATATACTGTCTAACATGTCTTAATGCAAGCTTAAATGTATAAATAATACCTGCATAATTAGAACTTAAAGCATGTTCATCTTTAATTCTCTCTACATATTTAACCTTTATGACACCATCTTCCATAATAACGATGGCACTAATGCCTTTGCGTAAAGACATACTCACAACTATATTGCTCATAAAATCCTCCAAAAAATATAGATTTAAAAAGTTACAATAATAATAAGATAAGTTTAAATACAACTCAAAAAAGGATGCTATTCAAAATTGAATAACATCCTTTTTACTACTGCGGAATCAAATCCGTTATATCTTCATAGACAAGGTCGAATGAATGACCATGAACTGTTCTAGATACTACAGTTTTATTAAAATCTGAACCACATATTATGTAAAAATATTCAGTTCCTATATTAAGTATCCTGCCATATGTATCTTGAAGAACATTAGTTAAGATTTCTGTTCTGGCTAAATCATACATATTAAACAAGTCTGGATTGAGAACACTTAAACTACCCCCAAAAGACTTTATTATGTATGAATTTCCAATAATGAACTTCATTTCATTTGTTTCTGTATCATCAATCAAATCACAGAAATACTCCCAAAGTTCATAATAACGAACCCTAACTACTCGCTTATCCCCTAACTTACCTGAAAGTTTATACTTATCTACATCAGCATTTTCAACTGGTTTCTTTGTAACTGGGTCTACTAGAAGAACTCTTTTTGAATAACTATTTGCTATTGCAACAAAATCTGGTTCCTTCCAGTTATCATCATTTTCAGTTAAACCTAAAAACCACTCAAAATCATCTTTATATTCTAAGTAAACATCCAAGCATAAAGCATTAAAATTTGGACACTTCCTATTAATATTCAAACACTGCCGAATAAAAATATCTGGATAATATCTTGTACTTGTATCATGTGCTATAAGAGCCTCGCATAAAAGTAAAAACTTATCCATAAATTCTAATGCTAAATTAATAACATCTATTCGTCTATCCTCATTTAATTCCATATCATTAATAACAGAACTACTGAAATCATTAACACTTCCAGTATCTACAGAGGACTTTAATTCTTCTTCATCACTATCTTCTGCTAATGTTTGTTCAAGAAAATCAACCAAAACTAATCGGCTATTCTCCTTTGTAATCTCTCTAGCAAGTTTTTTAATATAAGCTGAAAGATTACCTTTACTTGAATTAAAATGAAATAATGTATGGTATAAAGTTCTTTGCATTGCTTCTTCAGCATTAAAACCTGCAAACTTATAAAAATACCATTTCAATTTTTGTATTTCATTAAAAATCTCGTAGTAAAAAGCTATATTAATATCTGATTGCATAAAAGCATAACTTTTTAATACCATTATGACTACCCCCTATATTGGGAGTAATATTACTATTTTCACACACAGACATATTATCTCTCCTTATTTTTAATAAGGACTACGCAAATATCTCTTCAAATGTTTTTCCTGAACCTAATATGATTTTTACTTGCTCTGCTACAACTTCGTAATCATCACAAACACGTTTAAGTAAATTAACACTTTCTGGAATGCCTTTAAGTGCCTGTTTTACAGTACACATAAAATCCATCTTTGCTTCCACCAAAAGCATAGGTTGTAAGCTCTTAATAGTTTCAACAGCATATTTTAACTCCTCATCGGCTATCAACTGTTCATAAGCATCTTCCATTTGCTTTGTAGCTCTTGTAGTAGCTGTATCAGCTTTAATACCACCTGCCTGAACAGTTTCATCCCAATCATCATTGCTGTCACTAAAATCTAAGAATACTTCTTTTTTACGCCTAGCCTCTTTTCCAAGACGCTGATTTTTACGAATTGCAGACTCATAGGCATCAATATTAAATTCATGCTTGAAGTCAATATTACCTTGTAATCCTGCCGAGATAATCTCGCTTGCAAATTCTATTTTCTTTTCAGGATTATAAACTAAATCCGTAAAAAGACCAAGAATTTCATTCGATAACTCTGTAACTCCAGATATGTGACCAAAACTAAAACTTCTTAATAAACTCATTGTAAAATACATCCTTTCTCAAAAGTTATTTACTTATCACTGTAAGTTAATTATACCATAAAATACCAAAAAAATCAAGAGAATCTTCATTATTTTTCAAAAAAACATTGAAATTTTGTAACTTTTTTCTGTTACAAAAACAAGGCATAATTTCTACTTAAATAGAAATCATACCTTGTTTGCAATTACTTAAACGTTTTTAATAGACTTATAATATCTGAATCCTCAACAGCAAAACTCTCACCATTTACATTGACAGTTGCTTTATCTTTACCAGTAGAAACAAAAGAAGTAACATCTGAAATATTAGCCCAATTATCTCCTAGCTTAATCTTAATATCAGAACCCTCTATTTTTATATTCTCTGAAGCACTAGCCATCTTCTCATATGTAGCTATACCCTTCTGAGAAATTACAGATGCTGCATCTTTAATCTGTGTTGGACTAGCTATACCATAATTAACAAGTGCTACACAAATTGCAACAACTGCTAAAACAGTACGCACTACCCCTTTTAAAAACCTAATTATTGCAATGACTGCAATAATTGCTACAACTATAAATAATAATTGTGATAAAGTAAGTTTACCATCAAAAAAGGTAATAACCTCTCCATTAGAATTTTTAATATTAAGTAACTGTTGTAACTTCTCCATAAAATATCCTCCTATATTTTAAAAGTTATACAGATAATAATTACAACTATTACTTACTAGAAATTCTCTCAAGGAAAGCATCTATGTCTGACTTAGCATAAAGACGCTTATTATTTGTAGGTAACTTTCGTCTTGGGATAAGCTGACCTTGTGACTCAAGACTATTAACAAGGGATAGAGAAACATTCATATACTCAGCTGTTTCTCGACTTGTTAAATACTCTTCATTATCATCTTCGCCATTCATCATAGATGTATTTTCCTGAGTACGAATAAACTCCTGTACCTGAGATACAGTGTATCTACGATGACCACTAGGAAAAATCTGTGCTGGAACTAAGATACCCTTATCCTGCCAACTACCTAATGTACTAGGTGATACCCCTAACATTCTTGCTGCTTCTCCAATTTTAATATAAGTCTCCGCCATTTTTAATAAACCTCCTATAGTCCAAATATATCAAAAATACTAACTTTCTTTGATGTTTTCTTAGCTGCTGACTTGTTACCCCCTGATGATACTTTTTTAGCTCTTTCTGGTTTAGTCGTTGTATCAATTTCAAGCTCATTAATATCAACTGTTTCAAGAACATCCTCTGTATCATCAAGTTTAAAACAATCTAAAGAATACTTATCCTGAAGCTTATCGAGAATATCTACCCCTATTGCTCCAACTTTTACCCCATCAATAGCGAATAAGTGACCTCCACAAAATCTTACTGATGGGTGAGCCTTTGAAATCTGATATATCTTATACAAATCTTTATAATCATCTGGTAACTTAATGATTGGAACTACACCTTTTGGTGAGTCTTCTGCAATCTTTTCAACATCCTCTTCAGTAATATTATTACCAAAATCATACACTCTACCAACATAAACACCAGTATTTTCAGTTAACTCTTCATAAGCTGAGTTTGATTGAAGTCCCTGATACTCAACCATTAAAATATTTTTACTAACTTTAGCTAATGCAATACAATCTGTCAAAGTAAAGTCATCACCTATAAGCTTTAAGTAAACTTTTTGCTTCTTATTATTATATTTTGTAGATAAATTCATACCCTTATATTTAAGGGCTGTTGCATAATCTACTTTACATATAATTGACATCGCAATACCTCCAAAATAAATTGAATATAATCATTATAACACAAATTCATAGTCAAATCAAGAATAAACAGAAATCACGATTTAGCATTCATATTAATATCTGTAATAAACAGCTCTGCTTTCAATTCATAATATCTGTATATAAAATTTAAAAAATCAGTTCCATTATGCCAAGCACACTCACCCATACACTGTCTCAAGCGCAATAAATCAGATAAAGGAATTTCTTTTAATCTCCAAATATATTTCTGATATTTAGCTAATGCTTTCTCATCAAAAGAATCTGGTAAATTACGTACTGATTTATATATTACTCCAGAAATAATCAATATTTTCAATTCACAAAAAAGCATTATACTTTTTGCAGTGAAATTATACATCTTCTGAAAACCAATTGTATTTCCTAAATCTACCCCTGCTTTGACTCGATTTTTTATAACTGTTTTTAAGCCTTTATCCGAACCGCTTACTGGTTTTAATAAACTGAAGATATAAGACTCAACAGAAAGACCTCCTAAACCACATACTTCAGCAATATCTTGACGTGACTCGAACTTTTGTCCTGAGTTCAAAGCTAATAGCAAATCAAAAACAGCTTCAATATCACCACTATAACTTTGAACTGCATAGTCAAATAACTGCTTTGAAAGTTTATTATCTGATAATGTAAAGGCATCATACAAGTATAAAAAATCTGGTCTTCTTAAATAATTGATATAGTAATCAAAGAAAGCTGTATTATCCTTAAAACTCTCTTTAAATTCCTTAAATGTTTTATACTTCGAAGAAGTACAGAAGAATATACAAGTAGATGACTGCTTTATAACAGGTATCAAGTCCTTCATAGCAACTCCATTTTTACCTTTATCTAAATCTACAGAAACAAACCATTTAGCTGCAAAAGGTGGAGTAACTCCAAATACCTCTTTAACCTTTCGCAAATCAGACTTAGTCTCTAATTCAATTAAAGAGTCTGACTTGCAATTATATCTTCGCTTTAGTTTATCCTGTATAAACATGGATAGCTTTGTACTACTTGTTTGTAAAAGTACAATATCAATACTTCTATTTTTAGAATCTAAATCACTTAGACGCATTAACTACCCCTTTCTTAACAAAATAACAATAGAAATCTGAATCGTATAAACATTCATATTCATCATTATTTGCTAAATATTCGTATAAAGTGTTATTCACATTATAGTAATCAATTAAAATATTATTCTTTGAAAATACAAACTTTGTAAGTCCATAGTAATCAATCACTTGCTTTATCTGTGAATCAGAACCACAATACATTATAAGATAACTATCCTCAAATCTTTGTTTAGTGCAAGGAAATGCACCACTACTAAAAGACTTTAACCCTAAAGACCACATATCAATATCTGCTGTAAAGATATTATTACAATCATCTTTATTTGTATCTATAAGTAACTGCTTTAAATCATTATCTACATAATTCATTGCATAATCTTCTTTATAATCCTTAGAGCTAAATGTACTTACATTTACTAATACCGCAAGACCTATAAAAAATAGGCTTATATAGCTTAATTGCTCACTTGTAAATTTCTTTAATGTAAACCTTGTATCTAGAGTAATAGATATAATAAATGGAGTTAAATAAATCAAATGCCTTACAGATTGTAAACCTAAAAAGATAACAACAAACAACATTACGATATCAAATGAATGCTTTTTAAGATTTACTTTATATAATGATATAATACACATAAATATTACAAAAGCACATAAAACTCCAGTAGCTGTCTTAGCATCTAAAGCTCTCCAATCTAATACATATTGCTTCATAGTTCTATCACCATTATGTAACAGATTAAATACAACTAGTTTGTAACCATATGGATTTATTAATGTGCTTAATAAGTAGCCTACCCCATAAAGTAGTACTTTCTTTTCATCTCGTAAGCACGTTAACCAATAAATACCTGCGACTCCAAAGAATAAAGGCATACTACCTGAATGCATATTAGTCCAAAATAATAGCAAAATTAACATATAAATAAAATACTTATTAGACCTACTTCTTTTATACTGCTTCAAAAACATCACTTCAAGTAGAAGAAAACCAATACTAATACAATAAGCTTTTACCTTGATAAATACTGTGCTAAGTATAAAGAAAAACACAATCAATTCAATAGTTGAAACTATATTAAGTTCCTTCTTTTCAGACCTTATATAAAGTGTAATACAAGTTGCTAAAAATAAAGATATTAGTAGCTTCATTACAGATATTCCCTTAATATCTATAAGAGATACAAAGTAAAATAAGATATTAGTTAACCATTCATGGTCATAATAAGTAGAAATACCTAAACTACCCCAAGACTGGTTGTAAATCCCATTGAAATCTCCATTCTTAACAATCTGTCTACCTAAATCTACTTGCCAGTAATAATCAAAATCTGCAAGTCCTGCGTATACACTTAAAGCAAATATAGCAAATATGCAAATATAGAACCAATTACTGCATATTTTCTCGTATATCTTCAACCTTTTCAACCTCACTACAAATCTCCCTAACTTTACTTGTATCAAACCAATCATCTGTCCTAACTGAACTTTTCATGTCTATCCAGTAGTTTACATCGGACTCCATTCTACCCTCAATATAACCTAAAATATAAGCTACATTATTAGCATTTATACCACCTGCATATCCAAAAATTTCATCTCCATCAGATACATAATTAAAACATCCAAGCTTTCCATGTCCACCTGAATAATCAATCAAAGCTTCAACTTTATTTGGATTTAACTCCTGCATTTGATAAAAGTATTGATAACTTTTTGCATTTGAAACCTGAATAATAATATGAATGTCTTCTTCAATAACAAAAAGCTTATAGTCATCATATCCTCTAATATTTAACTGAAATCTTGAAAACTTATCAACTCTTTCCTGACCTAAAAAGTCTCTAATTTCAGAGAAGTCACCAGTATGAACATAATGTCTTGTAAGCTCGCCACAAATATGGCAAGAAACATTAGGTAAGTCTGCATTTAAAACTTTATCAATAGTTTCAAAATTTGGGAACCTATTTACTTTATCTAAATCAGTATTATTCTTACTCACAAGAATACCAAACTCTATATTATTATACCTATTTGCAAGAATCTGTAAAGATGTGAGTGAAGTTTTATTATCTACCCCAGTGAAAGTTATTATCCTTTTCATTTTAAACCTCCTAAAAAGAAAAGCCTTACAGTTAAGTAAGGCTTAACTACATTATTTAAATATCATCTGTCGACTGAACCTCTGATACAAAACCATATTTCATAATGTCTTTACGCAAGAAATCTCTAGCCTGTACAAGTAACTTAGTCATATCTCCATCAAGCTTATCAGCATTCCAAAGACCTGCTCTTAACTGCTGGAAACCTGCATCCCAAGCGTCTAATGAACCTTTATAATCAACTGTCTTACGTGCATCATAAGTAGCTAACGTATAAGTCTTACACCAGTCATAAAGCTGTCTTACTTCTGGTGCCCAAACTGGTTCACATTCCTTAATAACCTCTTGCATAAATAACTGACCTTCTGTAGGTGGATTTGCCTCTAAATCAGCAAGAATTACTGGGTCTGTGCAGTTTGCTTTAACCTCCTCAGGTGTTAAGAAGAAGAAATTATTTCTGATATTAATTACTTCTCTTACTTCTTCCGGTAAAGCAAGCTGGTCTTCCCAAGATACTCCTCGAATAGAACTCATCATTGACTTATATTCAAATAAGAAAATCGGGATTGCATTCTTTAACCAAAGGTCATAACCCTCTACATTAATGTCTGGTTCTGAAATATCTTTCTTTGCAATACTCCAATCTGCTTCGTAAATACGTCTAAATGTGTATGAAGCAACAGCTCTCCAAAAGTTCTCCTTAACGATAGGTTCATACTGAATCGAACTAGGCATAGACATAACCGCTGACTGGTCTGAGCTTCTAGTCATTGTATCCTGTGACATCAAGATACCCCAAAGGTCTTTTCTAGCTTTTACACGTTTATGGGCTACTTTCTCAAATACATCTCCACCCTTAAATGTAAGATGTGACGTCATAAGTGGGAACTCTGCTTTAGGAACTGCCTTATCATCAGAATGTACCCAAGTTGAAAGTTTCTTACGAGGTGGTGCATAAAGAACTTTACCCTCAGTTCCAATTGTACCATCTGGAGTAATAAACTTCTTATCAAGAAGAATATCTTTATGGTAATCAACACCTGGTTCATTCATGTAACCACCCCTTGATTTCCAAATAGTGGCTCCAATACCCCAAAGAATGCTCTCACTTGTATCACTAAACTCTTGAGCTGAAATACACATACCATCAATAAACTCAAAGCAATGCTCGAAATGCTTTAAAAGAATATTAGCTCCTGCTCCAGTGAACCATGTCAGAGGTCCGAAAACACAGTAATAAACATTTTTCAACTCATGCTGTGCTACCATATTCATAGCCTGAAAACAGAACTGATAGAATAAATCATAAGATGGCTTACTAAAATCTGCCCAATCATAAATAGCTAAACCATTCTTATCATTCATAAATTTACCTACCTGAGTAGCATTAGCCTGACCTGTTTTATAAGGTGGATTACATAAAAATACAAGTGGTTCATCATTCTCAATAATTTTCTGTAACTTCTCTGGTAAACAATGAAGAAACTCATTATTTAAACCATCATCACAAGCTTTTAAGAAATCCAACTGAAATATATTTGCACCCTGTAACTCAGGCATCTTTAATGCTGCATCAACATCAGACTGCTGAATTGATGAAGCAAATAAATGGTCTGGAGTAATTCCTGCTGTTCTAATCAAATTTGCTGAACCAAATGAATTTTCCCAAACATTCGACTCAATTCTCCAATTTGGTATATGCTTATCCATATACGAATGAAGCTCTTCTGCCCAGCATATCGGCGTGAAAAACTCTCCCTTAAGTTTACGGTCTTCCTCATCAAAGAATGATTTGATAACATCCTTACTCATTTTGAATTGCTCAACAGAAATATCATTCTTAATAAGTGTATTCATTAAACTATGAATCAGCCATAAATCACCAGTCTGGTCATCCAGACTACCCCTAAGAGCTTCATCTAAATCAGTATAAAACTGACTCCAATCATTTCCTGTTGTTTCTACATAGTAAGCAACAGCTAATTTTGCTAACTTCATTTAAATAATCCTCCTAAAAAATATAATCACTATCTTTTCGTGTAAGTATAAACAAATTATCTGGTAAATCAATTCTTACACTAGAAATAGCAACTGTTTTACTACACTTATCTATAATTAAAGGTAACTCAACTACCCCTAATTTACTTATTCCATGCTCTATGTCTCTACAATAACCGTAAAAAGCAACTTTATGTGTCCAAGCCAATTTATAAAGTCGTTCAGCAGTAATTACTCTTTTATAGTCATCTACTTTACAGACTAATGCTGTTTTTGCTGATACAGATTTACAAACTTTAATTTCCTCATGCCAACCTGAACCACCAACTCCATACATACCTGTAAATTGATAAAAATTATCTCTAATATCGTCATCAAAAATAATAGACTTACCTAATTTCTGCCAAAAATATGTATGTGAATCAGAATTCATCATAAGGATCTTGTAATTTTAATTATACCTACATCATAATTAGAAAACTTAATATCATGTAATATGGTATCTAATTTTCGTCTACAACCCTTTTTCTGCCTAACTATTACATCTGTACTTGCATCATAAACTTGCATAATATCCCTCCATAAAATAAAGCACTGAAAACTATTTTTTATACAATAGCTTCAGTGCTGTCTTAATAAAAACAGATATCAGTGATTTACAATAAATTTACTACTCTTGCTTTGCCCTCTTCAGTAGAGTAATCTCCCTGAGATTCTTTATCAAAAGCTGAATATAAAATTACACTCTTACAAAATTCATTAAAGCGTTCATCTGTAATTTCCTCAAATTCTTCTATAAAACGTGGTGCAACCATATTCATAGTATCTTTAAACTGTCTTAAATAACAAAGCTGACTCTCAATATTTCCTACTTCATAACCTCTGTGAACATAAAGACAATTCTTACCCTCTGCACTCTTTTCTTTATATAGAGGAATCAAGCTAGTTCCTTTTGCAGTAGTAACTACAAATGTGTCATTAAATTATCTAAACCCATTTAAGTCTCTCCTTTTATATTTATTTTGTACCAATATTATACCATAAAAATCAATAAAAGTCAAGGCTTTATTATAAAGTTAAAGACAAAGGAAAGTAGATAAAATAACTGCAAGAATAAGTAACCACCATTTAATCCTTTCAAAGTTATTAGTACTATGTTTCATAAAAATTAAACCAAAAATACCTACTAATGTAAAGATTACTCCAAATGGTAAACACCATTTCATAGAAATCATATGTAAACTCTCAAGTAAAAAATTACCTGAAGTACATAAATCCAAATATGGCATATTATAGAAAAAGGTAGCAAAATTATATAAATTCCAAACACCTGCTAATATAAGTAAAATAAATACTACCATAGAAAACTACCCCCTTTATCGAAACCATTTTGCATACAATAGATAAACTTGTCTGCATCACTTATAATCATAAACTCTATAAGTTCTAAAGGACTTAAAGCTAGATTAGTCATAGCACTCTCAGTGACTGTATATGTATACCAAGTTAAAATTGCATTATAAAACTCAAATACCTCAGCACTTATATGTATAGGTAAATCATCTTCTGCGTACTGGAATAATAATCTTATACCTAGTTCTTTCAATTCCTTACAAGCTACTTCACTTAAACTTAAATCTTCTTTTAAACACTTCCAAAGGCTATCCCACTGATTTCTAATTTTTCTCTTAACTGAATCATCTGGATTATCAATACTTCTAAGAAGTGGCTCACACATATCTACAAATCTACTCATACCATAATATTGATAATGCATATCATAATATATATCTTTATAGATACGTGGAATTGAATATGCTGAACATTTATAATTACTTAAAGCAAAATTTAACTGTCTTAAACGTTCAATAAAACCTTGTCTACCTGCATCTGTAGTAAAGTAATTATTAAAAACTTTCAAACTACCCCACTTGCGAATGTCACTTACTGAAAATTGCATAACTAGTTACCACCTTTACTAAGGTCTTCAAGGATACTAAGAAACTCCATAGCAGTTACAATCTTAATATCAAGACCTTTCTCATTATAAGCTCTAGCCTTTTTAACCTTATTAGTGACCTGTGCAGGTTTACCATCAGCTCCTGCCCAAACAAGATACTCTGTTTTCTTTGTAACTGAATTACCAAATTCGATATGTAAATTTCCGTAAAGATTATTACAGGTTGCATAGAAATCTGCTTTTGTTCTAAATTCTCCTCCAACTTCTGTTGAGCAGACTGCTCGAATAGTCTTCATCTCTCCAGTATGAATTTTAATAATCTCTATCCCATCTAAAGCATCAAATAAATCAGATTTAAAAGTCATAAGAGAATCATATACTTTTAAAGCTCTGACAGACACATCTTCAGTATCCTTAGACTTAATATCAAGCCTATCTCTTATATATTCTACCCCTCCTGCTTCGATTGCTTTATAAGCCTCTGCTAAATCATCAAAGCCATCAAATATAGCAAAAGCACTAGTTTGAATATATGGTAGGTTTGCTACACGAATGTACTCTGCAAGAGTAAACTTATTTCTCGCTCTAAACTGATTTACAATTTTTGTACTAACATCTAAACTGATATTATCTGCCATTTGTCCATCAGTCTCTGGTTCATAACAGAAGATTAGTAAAGGGTTATCAATACCAAAAGTACTTATAAACTTTTCTGCTCTAGCTGCACCTAAATCCTTAACTCCGAGAGATGAAGCAATAGCTACAAGTCTTTGAGCTACTTTACTAGCACATTTTGGATTACTACAATGTAATCCTGTAAGAGCTTCACTCATTTCTGTAGGCATTCCACATACTGGACATGTCTGTGGTAAGCAATCATAAAATGCATCAGCGAATAAAGGTGTTCTATTTTCACAAAATATATTAACTAACATACACAAAATCTCCTTATTTAAAAATAATTTATAAATATTATACTGTAAATTAAAAAGGAAATTAAGAACCTAAATTAAAACTAAAGAGCTAGAATAACTACCCCTATTACTTTTCCACTTCTTTAGGAATTAAAATCCTACCGTATTCGTTATCCTGATATGAAACTTCCTTAACATCTTTCGAGTCTACATATGAAATATAAGCTGACTTTGTAACTGTTGAATCATCTGTATATGTAACAGATATATCAACTACAGTAGGTAAATCTGTTTTATCTTTTAACTGATTAAGTGTATAATCTACATCATCAATCGTTACAGTAACTAGCTTGACAGCTAAATCTGAACTCTCTGTTTCAGTATTATTAACATACTCAATATTATTTACATAGTTATCAATCTGACTACTCCTAATTTTGTAAACTGTGAACCAAATAGCCCCACAAACTACAATAAATAATGCAAGTATCACTAAGGAAATCATCAGCTGAGAGCCTTTTGCCTCTCGCTCTAACTCTTCCTCTCTTTCTTTCTTTTTAATCTCTTCGTCAAAATTATTACTCATTTCTTTCTCGCACCTTTCTTAAGAATTTTAATGAAGCATCAAAATCATCATCTTTAAAATTACTTCCACAAATAGTTCTAATTGATGATTTAATTGTATCTTCCTGCTTTACAAGACCATCTACCCCATACCTATGTAATGTATCATAGACTATCATATCTGTTATACACAAAGCCTGCAATTCTTTTTCGGACAACTCGTCTAAAACTGACTTAATATCCTCTATAAAATCCCACTCTTCAGCAGTCATAGGTGTATTAAATAATATAGAACTACCCCTAGGGGTTAACTTTATTATACCATTTTTTAAGGTTACATTGCCATCATTTATAACCTGACTTAATAAGTTATTGATACCATTACATGATAAGCCTGAAGCATCAATTTTATATCTAAACTTATAATTTAAACCAGCTATCTGATAAATATAAACATAATAAACTAATTTATTAGAATCTAAATCATCACAGCAAGATTGTAGTATACTAAATAAAACATCATCAGTTGTATACATATTAATTCACTCCTTTCAATAACTTTATAAGTTCGGACTTTAACTCCGAAGCATTAGATACATCTGCATAATATCTTAATTTATGTACACAAGTATATTCAATATTCTTAAGTATTGGAGATGCCTCACTACAAGGAATTACTCTACCTAAGTTATCATCAACAATCATTACTGTCGAATCATCAGTATCTTTTCTAAAAATATTCTTTCTAGGTGTATCACATAAAAGATATTTACCTAATTTCCTATCAACTAATGCTTTAATTTCAGCATTAAACTCTCCATCATAAATTACTTGAAGTCTATTATCCTGCAAAAATTTTAAACGTCTAACATACTTTGTATCATCCAATGAAAGGAATTTCTTAATATCATCTGGATATCTACCCCCTGGCAATAGGTTCTTCATAGCATTACAATACTGAAATCTTAAGATACGCTCTTCTGGATTCATATAGACTTGACTAAACATGTAATACCTTGCTAAAATAAAACCTTCTAGAGCTTGAATACCCTCTTTCTTTAATGCTATATCATAAATACCGTTATTATTTTTAACTACAGTAAGATTATTAACTAAAGCATCCCTATCAAACTTACCATAGGATACCCCACAATTTATAGCGTCACGCTCAAGATAATCCATTTTATCTGCATCTATGAAACCATCCATAAAACTATGTAAAGCAATCAAATGTGTATCCGATAAATAAGTTAATCCCTCACCATTATATACCTGATTTATTAAATCCCAAGCCTCACAATCATAATTATGAGCAAGAATTATATTCTTTTTCTCATACTCAAGAATATCTGTCAATCTCTCTTCATGAGAAATAGGAGATAGTTCCTCACTAGCATGACTAAATGGTGAATGCCCTAAATCATGTACCAAAGCCATCATTCTTAATAATTCCAAATCGCCTTCACGATAAAACTCTGGACAATTTTTTATAACTGCATTATACATATCAGTTACACATTTACAAACCCCCAAAGAATGCTGAAATCTTGAGTGTGTGGCTCCTGGAAATGAAATTTCGGCAAAACCTAATTGCTTAATATATCGTAATCGTCCAAAAGATTTACTATTTATTAATTTCATTTCTGCATCTGAAAATTCCGTATCACCATGAATTTGATCTCTTAAATACAAATTAACACCTCCTCTTAATTTTATCAAATTCCTGCAGTATAGTGTAATAATCATCACTAAAACTTATATCATCTCTATAATATAAAACTGCATTATTATCCTTTAAATAAAAATAAATTTATAAAAATTATACAAAAACTACCCCATTAACTCAAAATAAAAAGAGCTAGGCTTTTAACCTAGCTCTTATAGATATTTAAACTAATCACTAAATCATTTACAGTAATATAATCTTTACCATTTTTTAATAGTGAAACAGATACTTTTATAGCCTGAGTAGAACTCTCAACTACCCCTAAATTATACTTAATAATACTCTGTGTCTAGGCTCTTTAATAATTTCAATATCATCATATAATAGTATAGGCTTACTTTTATAACCTACATTTTTAAATGTATAACTACTTAATTTTATATCCTTCTTAAGTTTGTTTGTAAGACTAGTACCCTTTATTGTACTAGTCTCTTTTGTATCTTCATTATAAATCGTGTATGTTGCATTCTTATCAAAATAATGAGCCTTACCTATTTAATAATCATCAGTATTATAAACTATATACTTATTACTGTGCCTCCATGATAAAAATTTATTATAAAAATAATATTTTAAAATTTATGAAAAAAGAACAGAGCATAAAACTCTGTTCTAACTTAAATATAATATTGCAAACTTATATACAAACTGACTGCTCTTCTTTTGTAAGAGTATCGTATAACCTTGTAAGGTCTACAATTTCTGATTTCTCAACTGCAACAAGACTCTCAAGGCTCTCAACTCTCTTCTTTCTGAAAATTACAAATCGCTTTTCAACTAAATTATGTAACTTTGCAGAATCAGCAATAAACTGATTTGTCACCTTTGTAAGACGTTGTAAACAATCAGCTTTTAATTCCTTTCGCTCAAAATAATTATTCATCTGAATTACTTTACCCATAGCTTTTTCTCTCCTTTGAGATTGATTTACTTTATATATATAGTATAGCATATAACTTAATAAAAGTCAATAGTAAATCATATATTTATTTTAATCCTGATAAATATTTTTTGATTCTAATACAATTCTTTTTAATGCTGACTCATTATTTAAAGATATTATATATTGTGGTTTAAAATAATAACCATAATACAAAATCTTATCACCAAAATAATCTTTTGCGCTTTCTCGATAATCTTCAAAAAAACCTGAATTATTCTCTACTAAAGCATATTTATTACCTACAATAGGCACAACTTCAAGCTCATCAAAACTCATATACTGAACTATTTCAATATCAGCTACCCCTAGCTCTTTTGCTTTCTCCTCTGTAACTGCACAAGTATAATTACCACCCAAAGATATTGTGTAACCTACTGTAACTTTCTCATCATTATTACTAAATACTAATTTATTCAAAATTTCAAATTCCTTCATAAGAATCTCCTTTCAGATTTTATAATAATTATACCATAAAACTTAAAGAAAGTCAATAGTTATAAAGCAACTTCTAAATAAATACTCCAAAAATAACAATTACAATTC
>OLJB01000023.1_pt1 | contig 97640 bp, 96 predicted proteins | sample 1601391 | NCBI WGS metagenome assembly OLJB01 (sample SAMN01915215, study PRJEB22387) | human gut metagenome | isolation source: stool | host: Homo sapiens | place: USA | reverse complement strand
CACATGGCTGGTATATCGTAGACCGTGAAACGGGGGATTTGTATAAAGCATATGCCGCCGCGGATTTATATTACTATGTCGAAAAGGATTGAGCCGAAAGCGATGCTAACGGCAGACGAGAACAATCATAATACTAACCCCCGGAATTTAACTTTTTGGGGGTTAGTATTATTATGACGTAAATTTATAATCCGACTGCGGCACGAAAAAATGAATCTCCTATTGCAATAGTGGTCACGACATCATTTTGCTTTTTTATATCTGACACCGCGAAAAAGTTAAATCTTGATAATAATCGAAAGTTTTTATATAATAAAATCAGAAGTGGCATCCGAAAAATACGGTTATGATTTGTATTTCTGCCGGATGCGCCGCAAAGTCGGTATACATAAAACAAATGATTTTTGTGCGAGGTCATGATTATGTACAGTGTGCTTGTAGTTGACGATGAGATACGCCAGAGAGAGGCGGTTATCGGCAATGTCGATTGGCAGAGAGCGGGTTTTGAGGTTGTCGGCGGCGCCGAAAACGGAATAGAGGCGCTCGATCTTCTCGAAAAGCTTGAACCCGATCTTGTTCTGACCGATATCAAAATGCCGCTTATGACCGGACTTGAGCTTGCGAAAAGGACCCGCGAAATAAGGCCGGCAACGAAATTTGTTATCCTGAGCGGGTACGACGACTTTGAATACGCTCAGGAGGCGTTCAAATACAATGTCATAAGGTATCTTCTCAAGCCTGTTTCCGCATCCGAGCTCACCGAGGAGTTTGAAAAAATCGGAGCCGAGATGGACAGGGAGTTTGAACTGCTCAAAAGCGGCGGTTCAAACGAAGATATCTCTCTGCGGCTTGAAAAGGCGGAATTCCTGCTTCCGCTCCTACTCGGTACGGGCGAGGATGTCCATGCATCGGACGACTTAACTGAGAATGCCAAAAAGCTCGGAATAATCAAAAGCGACGGCGACTGCTACAGCGTCATTGCTTCAAAATTCAAGGCAAACACGGGCAAGACCTGCACCTCTCAGCAGCATATCGATTTCGTCAACAGCATTTTCAATAAATATGCTTTGTGCGAAAGCTTCTTTGTCAACGGCAGAATAATTACTCTTGTAACAAGCGAGCCGGAAGAGATGTCAACAAAACTGAGACTCCCCGTTATTGAACTTGTGCAGAGCGCAAAAAAGCTGTTGAATCAGAATTGCACTATCGGCATCAGCGAGACCGTTCAGGATCCGACTCTTTTGGCGCTCGCCTGCACTCAGGCTATGACGGCGCGGCGCTATACCTCCGACGGCACGGGCAACATCCGATATATCAACGACCAGGAGCGCAAGAGCACACACGAGTTTGAAAATGCCGAAAAATCCGTCTATAAGCTCGAACAGCTTCTGAAGATAGGGAGCAAGGATGAGATAAAGTCGTTCCTTGACGAGATACTTTCCGGAAAGACGCGCGAGGGCATTGATTATATTATCATTCAGATTCTTGCTACCGCGCACAGATGTGTCAGCGTTCTGCCCGACGGCAACGCCGCTGCGGAGCTGTTTACCTCCAACAATTCGTTCATGTCCCGCCTGTCCTTCGACTTTAACGAGCAGTATAAAAACGAGCTTGTTTCGCTCTGCCTTGACGCGAGGGATATTATCTCCCGTTCGCAGAGGCATGAGAGCGAGGCTCTCTGCGACCATGCGCTGCAGATAATCAACGAGGAATATATGAACGAAGATCTGTCCCTGACGGACGCGAGCGACAAGCTGGGCGTCAGCCCGAACTATCTGAGCGCGCTGATAAAAAAGAAAAAGTCAAAGAATTTTGTTGCCCTTGTGACCGAAAGGCGGATGAAAGCGGCGAGCGATCTGCTTTTGTGCACCTCGATGAAGATATTTGAAATATCACAGAAGTGCGGTTACAGCGATCAGCACTATTTCAGCTATTGCTTCAAAAAATATTACGGGGTTTCGCCGAACAAATACAGAGAGGAGCGTTTGGGTGGGAAAGATATTTAAACGCGCCGGAATAAAACTGTCAACGCTCATAATCGCAATAGTCGTGTTCGGCGTGATGTTTTCTACTGTAGGCGCCACGCTCCTTTTCGGTGTATTCTACGAAAGGACGATGTTCAATTCAGCGTATGTCTCGTCAAAGCAGTCGGTGTCGCAGGCGAACGGCACGGTTTCAAATTATATCTCGTCCATCAAAAACAAGCTGGACAACCTCTGCGACGAGGCAGATAGCTGCGACAGCCTGCAGTCGCTTGAAAAAGTTGTTTCAACTGCGGCGAGGCTTGAGGACGATATCTATTGCGTAACGATTTATGACACCGACGGCAATATTCTTCTGACCGAAAACGACAGCGGCGACATTGCAAAGAAAAATGCGACCGATCTGTCCTTTGACAAATCGATTTTTTCGAGCCTCAAGGACGGCTATGCGATAACCCAGCCCCATGTTGACACGCTCTATGAGAATAAGTACCCGTGGGTCGTGACCATTGCAAAGAAAAAATATTCAGATCTTTTTCAAAAGCAGGTCTTTGTCGCCGTCAATTTTGAGTTTATTTCGATTGCGAAATATATTGACAAGATAAGCATAGGCCAGAGGGGATACTGCTATATTATTGATTCAAAGGGCGGGATAGTCTACCATCCGCAGCAGCAGATGCTTTTTTCCGGCATCAAAAAAGAGAATACCGACGAAGTTTCAGAAATGACGGACGGCGTCCACAGGGGAGAAGACAATATTTACACGGTTTCGTCCCTTAATTCATGCAACTGGAAGATAGTCGGAGTCAGTTTTACCGATGAAGTGGCTCAGTCCGTCAAAAGGCAGATAGCGGTCGGGATGGCTGTTGCGCTGCTGTTCAGTCTTATCATCTCCGTCACTGTATATTTCCTGCTTTCGCGGACGGTCACGAGACCCGTAAGACGCCTCGTCTCGTCAATGCAGAGCTTTGAAAAGCAGGCGGAAACATATAAATATAAAGCGGACAAGGCGAATGTAGTTGAGTTCAGCACCCTCTCCGCGTCGTTTGAGCACATGGTGCATATGATACAATCGCTCATGGAAAAGGTGCATAATGAGGAGATAGTTCTCAGAAAGACCGAGCTCAAGGCTCTTCAGGCGCAGATAAATCCCCACTTCCTTTATAACACGCTCGACTCCATTCAATGGATGTGCGAGCAGGATAACAGCAAAGAAGCGGTTGAGATGGTCGGCGCCCTCGCGAAGCTGTTCAGAATAAGCATCAGCCACGGAAACGAGTTTATCACCATCCGCGACGAGCTGCGCCACGCCGAGAGTTATTTGATAATCCAGAGCTACAGATATAAAAATCAGTTTACTTATTCTTTTGATGTGGATGAGAGTCTGCTCGAATATATGTGCAACAAGATAACTATTCAGCCCTTTATTGAGAACGCCATCTATCACGGGCTCGACAGAATGGTGGACGAGGGCGAGATACGCATCTGCGTTCACGGCGACGGAAAGGATATTGTGATAACCGTTTCCGATAACGGACTCGGAATGACTAAGGAGCAGTGCGAGACTATCCTGAAAAAAGACAGGAGCGATTCAAAGGGCATCGGCGTTAAAAATGTCAACGACAGGCTCAAAATTTATTTCGGCGATGAATACGGAATTTCTATTGACAGCGAGCTCGATGTCGGCACAACCGTCACTATAAAGATTCCGAAGATCGAGAAAGGACGGGAAAATGAATATTAAGAGAAGCGCAGCGCTGATTATGATTGCCGTCCTTTTGCTCTGCGGCTTATCCGGATGCAAGGACGGGCAGGGCTTTGATTCCGACACCCCGAGCGTCGCCATAATAATAAAGGGGAGCGAATCGGATTTTTGGAACGATGTGAAAAAAGGCGCTCTCTCCGCCGCGACCGAGTTCAATATCGATATCACTTTCGAGGGACCGGATAACGAGGAGGACTACGAAACCCAGAACAGGATGATAGAAAATGCCGTTTCGCGAAATGTCGGCGCCATTATCCTGTCCGCGATAGACTATGAAAAAAATGCCCCGGCTGTTCGCAAGGCGGCAGAGAAGGGTATAAAAATAATAACCGTGGACAGCGATGTTGATGTGGCGGACAAAGAGCTGTTTATCGCAACCGACAATTACTCAGCAGGACTGAAAACCGCTCAGGTCGCGCAGAAGCTCTGCGGAGAGCAGGAGAGCATCAATATCGGAATAGTAAACTACGGCGAGAACACCGAAAACGGCAGCAAGAGATTGCAGGGCTTTCAGGACGAAATTAAAAACGTTAAAAACGCCAGGATAGTCGCTATGGTCAGCGTTTCGTCCAACACCCAGAGCGCGACCGCGGGCGCAAGAAAGCTTCTTGAAGAGAATCCGCAGATCAATCTTCTCGTCGGCTTCAACGAATGGTCGACCCTCGGCGTTGGAATGGCGATAAAGGAGCTCGGGCTAAAAGACCGCGTCTGCGCGATAGGCTTCGACAACAACACGGAATGTGTCGGCATGCTCGAAACGGGGGAACTCGATACGCTCATTGTACAGAACCCGTTTTCCATGGGTTATCTCGCCGTTATGAACGCGGCGAACATACTCTCGGGCAAGAAGACCGAGAGCGTGATAAAAACCGATGTCTATGTCGTTGACCGAAGCAATATGTTCTCGGCTGATGTTCAGAAGATCCTTTTCGGCTTCGATAAATATGATTAACAAAACCGCCCGGATGTGAGAAATAAGCATCCGGGTGGTTTCTTCTCGCTAAAGCGGCAAAGTGTATATATTGATTCGACAACATCGTAAAATTTTATACATTTTAGATAGAAAATCTCATTCTGTTTTTTGAATCCCGAAGCTATAATGAAGATGCTGATAACGAAGAAATTCTTTTAAGGAGGTAATCTTATGAAAAAGTTGTTAGCATTATTATTGGCAGTGCTCATGGTAGCCAGCTTTGCCGCCTGCTCGTCCGGCGGCGGCTCCGGAGACAAGGGCTCAACAAAAGGTGAGATTTCCGTATTTTATTATACCTTCAGCGACGCGTATATTTCCACCGTTCGCTCGTCGATGGACAAGATCCTGAGCGACAGCGGATATACCTACAATGACTATGACGCCAACGGCAACCAGACCACGCAGACCGAGCAGGTTCAGACCGCTCTTGCAAAGGGCTCTTCGCTGCTTATCGTCAATGTCGTTGACACCGGTTCAAACGACGCGGCGCAGAACATCATCAATCTCGCCAAGGCGAAGAACGTTCCTGTTATATTCTTCAACCGCTCCGTTGAGCAGTCCGTTATCGAGAGCTATGACAAGTGCGTATTCGTCGGCACGGACTATGAGCAGGCAGGCCATATGCAGGGCAAAATGATAGGCGAATATGTTCTGAAGAACTATGGCAAGCTCGACCTCAACAACGACGGCGTCATCAGCTACGTTATGTTCAAGGGTCAGGAGGGCAACATGGAAGCCATCGCGCGTACAAAGTACGGCGTTGAGGACGCAAACGCGATTCTCAAGGCTGCCGGAAAGCCCGAGCTCAAGTTCTACGATTCTGCAAACAAGAACAAGTACCTCGTTGACCAGGATGGACTGTGGTCGTCTGCCGCCGCAACAAACTATATGAGCACGGCTCTCGCACAGTACACCGAGTCCAACAAGAATATGATCGAACTCGTTATCGCGAATAACGACGAGATGGCGCTCGGCGCAATATCTGCTCTTCAGACCGCGGGCTACAACAAGGACGGCAAGACTGTTATCCCCGTGTTCGGCGTTGACGCAACAGATGCTGCGAAGTCGGCTATCAAGTCCGGCTCGATGATAGGCACTATCAAGCAGGATGCCGAGGGTATGGCAACCGCTATAACCACCGTCATGAAGAATCTGCTCAACGGCACAAATGCGCTCGAAGGCATCGATTCCGCAAACACGGTCGGCACTTGGAGAGTCAATATACCCTATTCTGCTTACACTTCTGAGAGCGAATAATCAAACGGTTTCAATTTGCGGTTGGGGCGTTATGCCCCAACCGTAAAACTCAGATGCAGACAGGAGTGAAACATATGCAGACCAATATAAATAAGCCGGACTCCGATAAAGATGTATTGCTCAAAATGGTGGATATAGAAAAGTCGTTCCCCGGCGTCAAGGCGCTCGACCATGCGCAGCTGACGGTCAGAAGGGGGACGGTGCACGCGCTTATGGGCGAAAACGGCGCGGGCAAGTCAACTCTTATGAAATGCCTCTTCGGCGTTTACAGCAAGGACGGCGGACATATATATGTCGACGGTCAAGAGGTGAATTACAAAAACTCCAAGGAAGCCCTTGAAAACGGAGTTGCGATGGTTCACCAGGAGCTTAACCAGGCTCTCAAACGCAATGTCATGGATAATATGTGGCTCGGAAGATTCCCGACTGTTTCAAAATTTCTTCCGTTTACAAGCGAAAAGAAAATGTATGACGAAACGGCGAGAATATTCAAAGAGCTTGAAATAAATGTTGACCCCAAAACAATAATGAGCACTATGCCGGTTTCGCAGAGACAGATGGTTGAGATCGCGAAAGCGGTTTCTTATAATTCAAAAATAATCGTCTTTGACGAACCCACATCATCGCTTACCGAGGAAGAGGCGGAGCATCTGTTCCGCATAATCAATATGCTCCGCGACCGCGGATGCGCAATTATCTATATCTCGCACAAAATGGAAGAGATACTGCGTATCAGCGACGAGGTCACAATAATGTGCGACGGCAGATGGGTCGCGACGAAGCCCGCGAGCGAGCTTACCATGAACGAGATAATCAGACTCATGGTCGGACGCGAGCTGACGAACCGCTATCCGAAAAAGGATAACGAGATCGGCGATGTGCTACTGAAAGTCGAAAACCTCGGCAGCGAATATACAAATCTCAGAGATGTGTCCTTCGAGGCAAACAGGGGAGAGATACTCGGTGTTGCCGGACTTGACGGATCGGGCAGAACAGAGCTTCTTGAACAGATCTTCGGTATAACGACGCGCCGCTCCGGAAAGATTTTTCTTGACGGCAAGGAGGTAAAAAATAAAACTCCTCACGAGTCGATAAAAAACGGATTTGCGCTTCTGACCGAAGAACGGCGCGCGACGGGAATATTCGGCATTCTCAACATCAGAGAGAATGCGACTGTTGCAAGCCTGAAGAAGTATATGACGGGTCCGTTCGTCAGCAAGAAGAAAATGAAGGTAACTACCGACAAGTACATAAACTCCCTGAAAATAAAGACTCCCAGCCAGGAGACGAAGATAAGCTCTCTTTCGGGTGGCAATCAGCAGAAGGTCATTTTTGCAAGGTGGCTTCTGACCGACCCCACGGTGCTCCTGCTCGACGAGCCCACAAGAGGTATTGATGTCGGCGCGAAATATGAGATATATCAGCTTATTCTCGACCTCGCCAAAAAGGGAAAAACCGTTATCATGGTCTCCTCCGAAATGCCGGAGCTCTTGGGCGTCTGCGACAAGATACTCGTTATGTCGGGCGGCAGGCTCGCGGGCGAAGTGGACGCAGGAACGACGAACCAGGAAGAAATAATGACCCTTGCGGCGAAATATGTCTAAGGAGGAATCATCATGGCTGATACAAGTGCAAAAAAAGTAAAGCGCTCGCGCGTTTCGCTCTGGCTCCAAAAATTCAAAGCGGCAGACCGCGGCGATAAAAAAAGACTTGTGACGGATCTGCTGTTCAACAACGCGATGTATATAATAATCGCGATTTCCGTGATTTTTATTGCGGTCAAGGTGCCGGCGTTCCTGAGCATTTCATCAATAGTGAACATAATCTCGCTCACGGCGGCAAAACTGCCGATCGCTTTGGGCATTGCGGGATGCATAGTGCTGACCGGTACCGATATTTCCGCCGGCCGCTGCGTCGGACTCACGGCTTGCGTCGCCGCTTCTCTGCTCCAGATGAGCGATTATGCGAACAAGATGTTCAAGGGTCTTGACACGATGCCGCTGATCGTCGTGCTCCTCGCGGTTATAGCCATAGGCGCCGCAGTCGGTCTTGTGAACGGATTTTTCGTTGCCAAGTTTAAGCTTCATCCGTTTATAGTCACTCTTTCGACCCAGCTTATCGTTTTCGGTACGGTTCTTATGTATCTTATGATAGGCGGAAACAACGGACAGACGCTCTCCGGCCTCGATCCGTCCTACACTAAATTTATCACCGGCACGCTGTTCTCGATTGACGGCGTTGCGATCCCGAAATATGTTCTCTATTCAATCATTTTGACCGCTGTCATGTGGGTCGTCTGGAATAAGACGAAGTTCGGCAAAAATATGTTTGCAGTCGGCTCAAACGAAGAGGCGGCAAGAGTCTCGGGCGTAAATGTCTTTGTGACTATTCTCATTGTGTTTATTCTTGCAGGCGTTATGTACGGTATAACGGGATTCATCGAGGGTGCGCGTATCGCTTCCTGCTCCGCAAACACCGGACTCAACTATGAATGCGACGCCATCGCGGCCTGCGTTATAGGCGGCGTGTCGTTCGTCGGCGGCACAGGAAAGATAAGCGGAATAGTTGTCGGTGTTCTGCTTTTGCAGATAATTTTTGCAGGACTCAACTTCCTCTCCGTGTCCGCAAATATGCTTTATATCATCAAGGGTATGATAATCCTTATTGCCTGCGCTATCGATATGCGTAAATATCTCGCACGCAGATAATGAATGCTGAAACCGAAAGGCTGTGAAACCATGGATAACGAAAAAAGCACAATGGGTCTTACGACAGAAAGAAAGCCGGGAGGGCTTTACAGAAACGTCAAAATATCTGTAAAAACCGCCGATAGGCTTATACTCGTGGGTATTGTTGTTCTTATTGCCTGTGTAGTTTTTGCAATAAGCCATGCGGGTTTTACGGTAACTTTCGACACGAACGGCGGCTCTCAGATAGAGAATCAGAAGGTTATGCACGGTCAGCTTGTCAATGTTGAAAACGACCCCGTCAAAGAGGGCTATGTGTTCACAGGCTGGTACAGCGACAGAGACTGCACAAAAGCATTTGACATCAGCAAGGATACAGTCAACGAAAGCATAACCCTCTATTCCGGCTGGGATAAGGCAGAGTGACACGGATATATAGGAGAATCAATATGTATGTTGCAAACGAAAAAAGATACGACAAGATGCAATATAACCGCCTTGGAAAAAGCGGTCTGAAGCTGCCGGCGGTGTCGCTCGGATTTTGGCATAACTTCGGCGATAACGCGCAGTATTCAAACATGAAAGAACTCTGCTTTACCGCATTCGACAACGGCATCACGCATTTCGACCTGGCAAATAATTACGGCCCGGCGCCTGGCAGCGCGGAAGAGAATTTCGGCAAAATTTTTGCCAACGAGATGAGGGCATACCGCGATGAAATGATAATCAGCACGAAGGCGGGCTATGAGATGTGGCCGGGACCCTACGGATGCCGGAACGGAAGCCGCAAATATCTTCTCGCGAGTCTTGATCAGAGCCTCAAACGCATGGGGCTTGAATATGTTGATATTTTCTATCACCACTGCCTCGATCCCGAGACTCCGCTCGAAGAGACGATGGGCGCGCTTGCGCAGGCGGTTCGCAGCGGAAAGGCTCTCTATGCGGGAGTGTCCAACTATGACGGCGAAAATCTCGAAAAGGCATGCAGCATTCTCGAAGACCTCAAATGCCCGTTCGTGATAAATCAAAACAGGTATTCGATATTTGACAGAACAATAGAGAATAACGGTCTGAAAAGCACCGCCGCAAGGCTGAACAAGGGTATTATCGCCTTCAGTCCGCTTGCACAGGGTCTGCTGACCGACAGATACCTAAACGGCATCCCGAGCGACAGCAGGGTTATGACTGACGGCAGATTTCTATCTGTCAACGCGATAACCGAAGAGAAGCTCAAAAAAGTCCGCGCGCTTTCGGAAATTGCAAAGGAGAGGAACCAGACTCTTGCAGAAATGGCACTTGCATGGGTTCTGAAAGACGGCATTGTCAATTCCGTTTTGATAGGCGCGTCAAAGCCGTCGCAAATCATCGATAATATAAAAGCAATCGAAAACACATCTTTTACGAGCGACGAGCTCGAACGAATAGACAAAATCAGTCTGACCTGATCTTTTCTGTAATCTCCCGTAAATGTGAATCGCACCCCGTTTGTCAAGCTGCAATGCCTGATAAACGGGGTGCGGTTTTGGTAAATGAAAGTGCTGCCTGCGGCTCTGGACCGGAAACAGAAATATGCGGGATGTCTTTGCGGATAGTAAATCAGAGATATGCTTTTGCTGTTGTGAGAAGATATTAAATATCCGCAAATAAAATAAAAACCGGTGAACCTGTTGGATTCACCGGCTTTTCGCTGGCAAATAACGCTTATTTGGATACAATCTGCACCCCATTTGGTTTTAGATGCCTTGAAATAAAGCGTTTTACAGCTTATTGCACACGATTATTATTTCCGCCCGGCTTGACAGACTGCCCTGTTGAGTCGGATTTATTTGTTTTTAAGGCTCTTATGCTCTGCCCTTTGAATAGTAATCGTGCGAAAGATGGAGTAATCGTGTGCGAGATAGGTATTCGTGTACGAGATGTCCTACAAATTTGAATTAAAATGTACCCATGTAATCCATAACGCCCCAGTTAAAATGCGACAAAAGCATAGAAGCAAAAAGATTTTCATTCTGCTCATAACTTTTCGCAACAGATTGCGAGTTTATGGTTGACAGAAAAGAGTTCTATAGTATATAATAAGAGTGTTGTAAATAGTAAGGCTGAACTGCAACAATACCACGAATTAAGGACGGAGTGTGACTATGGCTATTTCATATAACAAACTATGGAAATTGCTGATTGATAAGAAAATGACTGCTGCAGATTTGCGAAAACAAGCTGATATCGCTCCGAACACATTGACAAGAATGAAAAAAGACCAGGAAGTCACAATGCAGGTTCTTGAGAGAATATGTGATGTTCTCGATACGGATTTCGGAGAAATTGTTGAGTACAATCCCGACAATGAAAACTTCAACGATGAGCATTAATCCGCTATTCTATCAAAAGTTAGGAGTTGTTCAAAAATGAGTGACAATAAAAAAGATTATACCGGCACAATTCAGAATTTGCTGTACTGCTATCCCTTATACAACTACATAAATAAGGAAAAGGTTAACGTGCTTGTTTTCGGATATTCCGGTATTACTGAAAAATTTATTGACTTTGCTTTTGAAATGGCTCAAGTCAGCGGCTATAAACTAAATTTTACTGTTGTTTCTGATGATACGAACGCAAAAAATAAATATTTGGAAGCCAGACCAGCGTTCCGTAAGTTCTTTAGTGTTGATGACGAAGTTGTGGATGATGACTACGGCATACTGTCATTTAACACGATTACATTCGGCAATATTGAGGATGATATATCGGAGATATTGCTGAATGATGAAGGCAACAAGTATACCTATTTGTTTATCGGATCAGATAGCGATGATCTGAATTCAGAGATTGCAAAAGTTTGTGCTGATTGCAGAGAACTGCTTGATGCCAATTTTGTTATAAATTGTGTTACCGAGAACGGCAACAATGAAAACGGTATTAATTATGTTCATAAGGATGATTCTATAGAAAGCCATAAGGATTACAGGACTCTTAAATCCATGGCATTTAATTGTCATCTTGTATGGAACTACTCAAAACTGCTCGATATGCGAAAACTGCAACGGCAATTTTTGTCCAACTATAATTATGTTGCCTGTCTTAGTTATGTTATATCTCTCAAATACAAACTCGCGAGTGTCGGAATAGATTTTCTCGATTCAACCGCCCCTGAGAAATTTGACCGTATAATAAACTCAAAGATGCCAGCTGACAAAAAAGCTATTGAGGATATGGTCGCTAACGAGCACAAGCGATGGAATGTAAATATGATGTGCCGTGGTTTTAAAACAACTGAGTCGATGGAAAAGTATATCAGCGGAAAAGAAGGCAAGGCGAACGGATATCACCCCTGTTTGGTACGGGGCACAGGTGTTCAAATGCTGAACAGCGATGAATGGAGAAAGAAGAACTATGCGAAATGGAATGATCCAAAGGACAAAGATTTTGAATTGCTAGATGACCTGGATAAAGTCTCCGTAAGTTTGCACAGAGAATACGCTAGGTGCGCAAAAAAAATAAAACGCGAGAATGTTATCCTCCAATCTGATATAGATGTAATAAACAAACTGCTCGAAGGCAACGCAAAAGCAAGAAATGCATTTGACAAGTTCTATATCTGTCTGCAGGAAATAAGCGCCGGAAACAGTGCCAAAACTGCGCTTTATGACCACTATTATTCTGCCCTGAACAGGGAGTTGAATAATTTATCGGTAAATCAGGCGAAAATCGTACGCAAGAGAATTAGCGCTCTTGCCGCATCTTTCAACGCAATACTGGAAAGTGAAAAATATATTGATTACAAGCAATACGATGTTGACTTGATTAAGAAAATTCCGTTTATTCTTACCTACAAATCTAATTTGCACATCGGAATACCGATCGATTTAATGAATATCATGCCATCTGTCAACACTGCCGCATTCCGTATTGTTGAATCTGCGCTGCTTATCAATCCCTCTAGAATTACATATATCTGTGAGTTTGAAAGAAGCGATCTAAACAATTTAAAAAGAATACTTGAATATGCCATAAAAAGCATGGATTCACATCATTTGAGAGCGGTGATCAATGTTTGTCTTATGACAAGCTATCCATTATCTGAACAGGACGCAAAAATGATTACTGATATCTCCGAACGTATTCATTCAGTTAAATTTATTAAAAGTGAAGAAGAATTTGTTAAGTACTCAAAAAAGAGGCATCTTCAGATTTTTGAATTCAATCGCACTAGGTCATCATCCATAATTGAACGGTATGAATACTGTTGCAAGTCAAATTATAAATACAATCGCAACACCAATAAGTTTATTACTACCGGATGTGAAGAAATCAGATACATTTCTTTTGTTCCGTTCCTGAAAATCAGTGACATTTTTGAATTTAAGAGTTCCATTGATGATTATAGCTTTCCGGATATGCAGAAAGATTATGAGTATTTCTGGGGACTTTATAAATGGGGGCTTTGTAAAGAACAAAAAGACTACGGATCAGAAAACAAATGGAAAGCATTATGCGAGATTTTAGGCGAACAAGATAAAGCTAACAAATCAGAAATCGTGAATGTTCAGGATGATAGCGTTAAAAGGACTTATATCATAGAGAAAGCATGCCTTGATTCCGTAAAGAAACTTTGTAAACAGATCAAAAGAGCAAACGAAAAAATATCTTGTAATATTGAATTATATTCAAATAACGCATACAGCGTTACAATAAATGCACCTTCAGGCTTTCACAAAGCTATTGCTGCTTTGCTTCATGAATCATACAAGCTTTATGATCCAAACAGCATAAACATTCGTGTTTACAAAGGGGATGCCTGGCTCTATTATGATTCGCTGGCTACGGGAATTATCAGTGCAAACATTATCAAGGAAAAACTTAATAAATTCTACATAAGCTTTTCGGACATAAAACCGCTGCTTGATGATTTAATGTCCAAAGGATATATTAGGTGTCTTTCCGGGGACGAAACGAATAAACTCTCTTTCTCATACAGCACACATCAGTTTAAAGATGTAATGACCCAGTCCGGAAGAATACTTGAGTTGTTTGTTTATTATAAACTCCTTGAAACCGGATTGTTTGATGATGTTGCAAATTCCGTGGAAATTCACTGGAATAATGACGAGGCAGAAAATGAGATTGATATTATTGCCACAAAAGGCTATAAAGTTCTTATCATAGAATGCAAGGCACAAAAGACGCTGGTTCAGGAATACTACAATAAGTTGAGTCGTCTAGATACAGATTACGGACTTAACTCTGTTCCTGTTATAGTGGCCGATACTCTCGGTGTTAAGAAACACCAGGAAGATAATGAAAAGATGATAGAAATCGGCAACAGAGTCGGTATACATACTGTTTATGAGAAAAACGATATCTCCAACATTGGTAACACATTGTGGAGTATCTTGAAAAACAACTGATGAAAAGGAGATTTTCTTATGAGTTATATTCCCAAACCTATTGATACAAGTGATATTAACCTCCCTGAAGAGCTACTTGCCCTTACAGAAAGAATAGCCGAAAATGTGCACGATGTTTGGGCGGTCGGCAGAATCGAACAGTCGTGGTCTTACGGTTTGGTAAGAAATGACGAAAAAAAAGAAACGCCCTGTCTTGTACCGTACAGCGAACTTCCAGAGAGCGAGAAGGAATATGACCGAAACACAGCAATGGAAACACTAAAGCTGATAATAAAGATGGGATATTCGATAATCCGTAACAACTAAATGTTTAATCAGGAGGGTACAATGGACTATCGCTGAACTTTGAAATAAAGATCCGTTATAATATCAAAGCACAGCAAATATCGACAAAGCTTCGGTAAGTATGTAATCAAGCATCTACATAGGAGTGAATAATGAAGTACTTGAAAGTCAAGACAAAAGGCAATTCGAACCCTAAAGGAAAACCAAGGGCTTATTTCACATGCCATCCGGATGATTATGATAAGGCACTTGAAAAAGTCTGCAGCGATATTTTCAAAACACATGATTGTGCAATTTACTATACAGAAAATATGGCAGATGAATATACAGGTGAAAACTGGGAAACTGACCTTAACCAAATGAATTTGTTTGTTATTCCGGTTACTTTCAGACTTTTAAGTACTCCTAATCGAACAATGAACATCGATTTCAGCTTCGCAAAAGCAAATCATATTCCTGTATTACCAATAATGCTTGAAACAGGAATTGACGAAATCTACAGTAAAGAAGAAAACTTTGGTGAATTACAGTATTTAAATCCCTACGATTATGATCTTACTGCGATTAGCTATGAAGAAAAACTAAAAAAATATCTTGATTCTGTTCTCATTAGTGACGAATTAGCAGAAAAAATTCGTGCTGCGTTTGACGCATATATCTTTCTGAGTTATCGCAAAAAAGACAGAAAGCATGCTAATGAATTAATGCAGATAATTCACTCAAATCCCTTATGTCAAAATATTGCTATTTGGTATGATGAATTCTTAACTCCAGGCGAGAGCTTTAAAGAAAATATCAGCAAAATACTTGAAAATAGTAAGTTGTTTGCTTTGCTTGTAACACCAAGTCTACTGGAAGAGCCTGACGGAAAACCGAATTATGTTATGGGTAAAGAGTATCCGGAAGCCAAAAAGTCAGGTATTGAAATACTTCCTGCGGAAATGATTAAAACGGACTCAGATTCACTTAGAGAAAAATATAATAATATTCCAGATTCTTATCGCTTCGATAGTGAAGAAGATAAAAACCGTTTCATTGAAACCATAAGCAAGCTTACACACGAAGGAAGTGAAAATAACCCAGAACATAATTATCTTTTAGGACTCGCTTATCTTGACGGTATTGATGTTGAAGTTAACAAAGGATATGCGCTGAAGCTATTTGAAAAGGCGCATAAATCTGCCTTACTCGAAGCGACGAAACAATTAGCTAAGATGTATGTGACCGGAAATGGCGTTGAATATGATATTTACAAAGCTGCTGCATATGAATTAGAAGTAATATCAAAGTTAAAAAACACAAAAAATGATGATCATTCAAAGAGACAACTGATAACTGAATTGATTGATATGGCCAACATCTGCGCCTCTGGTACAGAAGAAAAAATGGAGCCGTCTCCGCAGAAAACGCTTAGCATTCCTAATGCGATTAGTTATTACCGAGAGGCTGTGCACTTGCAAGAAGAAATAATTAACTCTTCTGAAAATAGCGAGAATGATATTCGCTTAATCCGCAAGTATCTATCGGTTCTTTGCAATATGTTACATGGGTGGAAATCATGGACGAATATGACTTACGATGAAGTAATCAAATACTATGAGAAATTCGCCAAATATTCTACTGATTTAGGCAAGCTTTCAGATTTTGCTGAAGATATTTTTTATTGGCGTGAATCGAACTATTGCCTCTTAAAAGAATTGCATTATGACAGTTCAGACTATGAAGATGTTTTTAGAAAGACGATTGAAGCCGCAAAAGCCGCAATAAAGTCAGGGTGCGATAATTATGACTTTTGTCATGAAGAAGAAAGAGTATCATGGCTACAGAAAAAAATTAGCGAATTAGATGAAAATGCAAAAGATAGTAAAACTATAACCAAGAAAGCAAGTCTTATGGCGGATCTTGCGTTCCTTGGCAAAAACTATGGGCTATGGCGGGATTATGCTAGGTTACTGGATATTTTGTATTATAACGGTGTATGTTATTATATGTACTTGAAGGATTATGCTAAAGTTTGCATATGGCTACAGGAGTGTTATCTTAAGCTAAAAGAGTTCAGAGAGATTTTTCCGGAAAGCATGGAAAGATTAGATATATCCATGAGGGCTGAATTTGATATCGGATTTAATCAATATAAAACCAGCTTGCATTTGGTTTCTTCTGGAAGCGTTAACGCCATTTGTTCTTTAATAAAACAACCTAACACGCCAGATAAAGGCACTTTAGTAGACAAAGCTATGAGAGAACTTATTCAGAATTACGACAAAGACGATACATTTATGAGAGACGCAATAATACCAGGGTTGAGGAAGATGATAGAAGCCAGTAATTAAAGTTACATTATCATAGCTAAACAAGCTCGTTTAGCGATAGTTACTCCTAATCGAACAATGAACATCGATTTCAGCTTCGCAAAAGCAAATCATATTCCTGTATTACCAATAACGCTTGAAACAGGAATTGACGAAATCTACATTAAAGAAGAAAACTTTGGTGAGTTACAGTATTTAAATCCTTATGATTTCGACCTTACTGCAATAAGCTATGAAGAAAAATAAGAAAAATACGGATCTGCAGTCTGCTTCAAGATGATGTTTTAAGTTGTCTATAAAACTCAATAGTAAATGATAAGTTTCTATAGGAGGATACAAATGTTAAAACTAAAAAGAGCTGACGAAATAAATACATCAAAAAAAGCTAGAGTGTTGTTTTGTTCTCATCCAAATGATTTTAATCAATATTTTGAAACTGTTTCCAGAGATATACACTCCTTAAACAACTGTGACATTTATTATTATGAAAACGGAATCCTTTCGATTTCTGATGACTGGGAATCCGATTGTTTTGCCATAAACCTTATAGTTATAGCTATATCGGATAAGTTTTTATCTGAAGATAACTATGCTAGAAGAGTATACTTCTTTGCTCAAGACAAGTCCATTCCGGTTTTGCCAATAATGATGGAAAGAAATTTGGAGCAAAAATTCAATAGCGTTTGCGGGCAAATTCAATTTTTAGACAGGACAAACGATGATCCAACAAGTTTGCCCTATAAGAAGAAGCTTGAGGATTGCTTATCGGCAGTTTTAGTTGGCAATGAATTAGCAGATAAAGTCAGAGCGATGTTCGATAGACACATCTTTTTGAGCTATAGAAAAAAAGACAGAAAATATGCGCAAAAATTAATGGCTGAAATCCATGGCAATAAAGAGACAGAAGATGTTGCCATATGGTATGATGAATTTTTACAGCCGAATGAAAATTTTGATGAATCAATAAGAAGTGCAATAAGCAAAAGCGATCTTTTTACTCTCGCAGTAACCCCAAATATTGCAAATGAAAATAATTATGTTGTTTCCAATGAAATACCAACGGCTATTGAAGAAAACAAAAGAATTCTTCCGGTTGAACTTGTTGATACCGACAAAACACTTTTCGAGAATTATGAGGTTTTAAAGAGTCTTCCGGAAACCGTAAGTATTACCGATACAGAAACTTTTACCGAAACCCTAATAAAAGCACTTTCTCATGTAGCCAGACAAGAGCACGGCAATGCTCCGATGCATATGTATTACTTGGGAATTGCCTATTTGTACGGTATTGATGTTGAAATAAATAAAAACAAAGCCGTTAGATTGCTTGAATCAGCGGCTGAAAAAGGTGCTGCCGATGCAGCAAAAGAATTAGTTCGATTATTCTATTATGGATTTCATTTGAAAAGCGACTACACTTCAGCAGTTCGTTGGCAAAAGAAATTGATAAAAATTCATATAAAACAGCTAAAAAATAACGACTTTGGATTTGTTTGAGGACAACAGTTGCAATTCAAAATTCCGGAAAAACTTGACAGAAATACACAGAGAATACAGCAAAAAGGAAGGCAAGTGTAATGCTATTTAAATACGACTTGTTTATTTCATATGCGAGTGAAAACAAAGATATTGCCGATTATATTGTTGATAAAATAGAAAAGCGTGGCTATAAGTGTTTCATTGCACCCAGGGATATTAGAACAGGCAGCGAATATGCAGTGGAGATAATCAGAGGCATCAGCAATTCAACAGCGGTATTACTTGTTTTTTCCAGCAAATTAGACAAGTCTCATTATGTTCTCCGAGAAATCAATTCTGCGGTTTCTCGTAACCGTCCGATTATTCCTCTCAGAATAGAGGACTTCCTTCCGTCCGAGGCGATGGGGTTTTACTTGGGACCTACCCATTGCTGGATGCTTTTCCTGCGGTGCTTGATGTTCATTTGGATAAAGTTGTCGCTATCTTTTCCGGTATGAACAACACGGTCGCGGAAGTAAAAGACGAGAACTATAGAATAACAGGACCAGAACTTATAAAGATTGAAGACATACCTAAGATAGGTTTAGATTATACCGCTCTCACTATGAAAGAAATTGAAATAGACTATTTATGCATTCCTTCGGATCGTTATGAGATGAATGATGATATAGAAGGCACTTTTGACGATTGGAAACAAACCACTAAAGAATATGAGAACGATACATCAATACTACTCGTGAAAAATGATGAAGTAGTCGGATATTGCGACATGTATCCGGTGACGGAAGAGGCATATTCCGAGCTTGTCTCCGGACAAGTTATTATTCGGGACTCCATGATTGATCTGTTCTGTATGGGAGGAACTTTTAACGTCTATATTGCCATGGTTGGAATCGTCCCGGAGGAAGCAACGCAATCAAATTACCTGATGTTTTTTGATTGGATATTCCAGCACTTGGATGAATGGGACGAAAACGATGTACATGTGAATAGAGTGGGCATTTCCGTTTATTCCGATATGCTGGAGAAGTTTATAAAAAGATTTGGATTTGAATATCGCACTTTGAATCCAGCAAAAGGAAAAGTGTTTGAGACCACGGTTGATGAATTAAAGAACAATCCTTTAGTGAAAAAGAGATACCCTCATTTTTGTGAATTATAATTGACACTATCAAAAATAATGTCAACGATAACAAAAATATCTGAAACTTAATGCTAAAGTACCATATTGAGAGGATTTTTATGAGTTACGCATTTATTAGTTACGGTTCTAAAGACAGAGATATTGTCAATCCTATCAAGGACATACTGGTTGCAAACGGAATCAAAACATGGGTTGCTCCCGATGATATCCCGGCTGGCAGCAATTATTCAGAAGTGATAAACGATGCAATAAAAAATTGCACTCTATTTATTATAGTGCTGACAAAAGATTCCCAGGAATCACTTTGGATACAAAGAGAATTGGAAAGAGCGGTTACATATGATAAACCAATACTTCCAGTTCAAATTGATAATTTTGATTTAAGTGACGTGTATAAATTTTTCTTTTCTGATAAACAGATTCTTTATTTACCGTCAAGAGTTCTAAGAACCAATGAAACTCATAGTCTGATAAATGCGGTAAAGGCGATTGCCGAAGTTTGGGATGACCAACTAATAAATATCCACAAGGAACGATTGTTATACGCTCAGGTAATGGAACTTCAACACGGGGATGCGATTCAATTTTGTGATAAATTATGCGACTTGCTCGTGTTGTTAGTAAACGAGTATCATTTTCAAAATGATTTTGAGAAAAAATTGACACATTGCAGAGAATAAAAGAGCTTTATGAGTTATATTTCAAAAACAGTCTCGGCTACGGTAATGAGTATCGTCCAATAGCTCGAAGAATTATTAGTACACTGAATATTGTATATGATACTTTGAATATTGAACGGATTCAGGACAAGAAAATATTATTCGCTGCGATGGTAGTTAACATTTTGGAAGTTGATCACAGAGTTCGCAGTGATTGTATTGATTCTTGGACAAATGGTGATGTTCATGGAGAACAGGTTTCCGAATATAAAGAAAAGCTGTTGCCGTATGCGCAGGTGCTTATAGAGTATGAGAATGATGGTTCTTATAGTGATGATGAAATAAAAATAATTGAGGATGCTAAAGAAAAGATAGAGTTTAGTCAACCCAGCGATGAGAATATTGAAAAAAAGTCAAGGAAAGCAATATCCTCAAACATTGATGAGCGTTTTGAAGCAATAGCAGATTATTTTTCGAAGGGAAATGAGTTGTTTAACCTTATAGGTCAGGACAATAAGGCACGAGATTTTTATTCATGCCTGTTGATGAGTTATGAAAGGTTGAAAAATTATTGCGCCGAAGTCGGTGAGAAAAGAGTCTTTGGCGAATGTGTTATCAAAATTTCTGAATTAAAGCAATTGATAGCAAATATTGACAGAGAGGATGTTGACTCAACTGAAGCAGACCGCGGTCTAAAAGCGTTGTTGGGACTTACACTTCCCGAGAGCGGAACTTACGACGCTTTTGTCAGCTATAAACACATTGATGAAGACAGGGCTCAAAAGGTGTACAATTTTTTGCAGAAACACTTGAAAGAAGTTTTTTTTGATAAAGTGACTTTGCCAGAATTATCAAAATCGGATTATGAACACGCTGTTATGACAGCGCTGGGGCATTCAAAACATTTTATCGTTATTATAAGTGATATCAAGATACTTGAAGGCTCGGATTTTACAGAGGGCGATTGGGTTCGACGTGAGATGAGAACATTTAATACCGAAATCCAAGAAGGACGAAAAAAAGATTCCGAGTTTTTAATACTTGCAAGTGATGAAGTCTGTGATCAGATATTCGCCAGTAACAAAGAAAATATAGATATCATGTGGCACTGGCAGGAGATTATTAGATTCAGCGAATTTGAATCTGTACTTGCAAAATACATAAAGTGAAAGGAAATTGAGTATGGGTTACTTATACCGATCCGAACATTAGAGTTGCATATTCTGATGGTGAGGTTCGGCAGGAATTCACTATTGTTTATTATGGAGAGGCGTTGAATTATTCCGTCTCACTTGATGACGAATCAAGTCAATATGAATGGGTGTCGTTAGAAAAAATACTTGAATTACCTTTGGCTGATTCTCAAAAGCGAAGAATCCAGGATGTTATTGAGTATTTGAACACGGGCACAAGAAAAATGATATAGATTACTCGTTGCGTTTTAGCTGTCAAGAATATGGGAGAAGAATATGAATTACTGCTATATAGGAGTTGGCGGAATTGGTTGCCGCACGCTCAAAGAATATGAAATAGTAAGCAACCATAATAGTAGGTTTATTTATATTGATGCAGTTCCTGGCGATTTGAATTGTCTTGGGGCTGGTGAAAGGTATGCGCTAACCAATCAAAAAAACGGTTGTTTTCAGCGAATAATTGGCAAAGATGAAATAAAAGCGGTTATCTATAATGGTTCTATGCCAAATTTCGTTGATGAATTCTTTTTAAGGGATGAACTTGAAATCGTGTTTATCACAACGACATTTGGTGGCTTTGGGTCTGCCGTCATTTATGAATTATCTGATTATTACAGTGTAAAAATCAGAAATTATAGATTATTAAACAAGGTGAAAGTGGCATTCACCAGCAAGGTGATTGCGTTTCCTTTGCAAAGTATATCAGTATTAAGAAACGTACCACAGACTATTTTGAACTCTTACAGTATGAATGAGATAGAGTTCGTTAACGAATTCCGAAATAAAACTGCACGCAACAACAAATGGTATCAAGAACTATCAAATTGCATTCCTTATGTAGAACTTTATGTTCCTTTTGTACCCGATACAAATAAACTGTATAAGTGTTTAGGGATGAAAGATGACGATTTGCAAACCATTGATATAAAAGAACAATATTATATTACCCCAGCATCTAGAAAAACCTCAGCGGAGGTTTTTATTAGTTATTCTTCACGAGATCAGGATATTGCAGATATGCTTGTTAGCGTTGCAGATAACGCTGGAGTAAAGTGCTGGATAGCATCTTCAAGTATTGGCGCTGGTTCATATGCGAAGCAGATTGTTCAAGGAATCAAAGAAGCTCGCATATTTGTCGTAATTGTAAGTGAGAGTGCCATTTTATCTCCACATGTAAAAAATGAACTCGATCTTGCAACAAGTAGGATAAAAGACGGGTTAATAATCATGCCGTTTAAAATTGACGACTCGGAGCTTGATGATGAATGCAGATATTACTTAGGTAGACAAGAATTCTTTATGGGCATAAAGCCACCTATTGAAGAAAGAATAAAGCAATTTGTGAATAGCATCAAGAAAGTTTTATAGTCTCTTTGAATAAACTTCAACAAAGAGCCAAGGAAATTACTGAGACTTCTTTAGATATTGTGTAAACCTCCGAGATGGTATAAAATAGAAATAACAAATATGCTTACTCTCAGAAAGGAATCAACGGAATTGAACCTATGCCTATTGAATTGCCTGAAGATTGTCCTCCCCCACAGGAACTGAGCGACAAGCACTGGAACGACAAGCTGCTGTACCTTATTGGTCATCCAAATAAGAAACCCATAGAAGAAATGCCGCCTAAATCCAAATCCGGATGTGTGGATGACACTTGGGAATAATCATTTTATAATATAGAAGAGCCAAGGATTGGGTTCCTTGGCTCTCTTTTTAATGCAATTTTTCGTCCGTTTTCTCTGCTGTATTAAAGAATTTTGCAGTATCTTCTATACTCTTTTTGGTGGTGACTTGCGGTTGACGATCATAATCAAATTTAGATTTGAGAATATTTAAAAGTTCCGTTAATTTAGGAGTATCCAAATCTTCCCATTCCCGGATAAACGGATGTTTCTTTGCAAGGATATGCTTGTGCTGCCAACCTGTTGACTGCTCTTTGTAGACCTGCACTTCGCTTTGGTTCGCGGATTCCCAACCGCGGCTCAACATAAATCCATTCCATCTGGATTGTTCCAGAGCAGCCAAGTTTTCAAGTTTTTCTTTATACTTTTCCTCAAACCTTGTTTCAATACCAGATGTTTTGAAAAAACCAAAGTTCAAATATTTATCCTTATCATTAAATATTACACCTGCTGCAAAGAAACGATAGCACAAACCGATAGCCGTTGAAATCGAAGAATCGGAGTTGTAGGAATAACTGTAAAAATCGTTTTCTGCCGCCCTTTCTTTATCTCCATAGTATGATTTGTGAATGCGGAGAGCAAAATCGTTAAGTATAGGATGATTAATAAGATTTTCGTAAGAATAGGTTTGTGCTGAGATTCCGATCGGAAATAAATCGTATTTATTGAAGTATGAGTTCCCGGAAGCCTGTCCGGAAAGAGTCAAATGACTTGCTAGGTATGCGTTTTGTTCATCGGAACACTTTACACCAATGAACGGAGCACGCTTGAATGTACCCTTGCTTCTCAGCAACCATGTTCTGAGATCGGCAGAAAACTTTATATTCTCCAGATCATCTGCGTAATCCACCACAAAGTAATTTGCTTCAAGAAGTGAATTAACTATCTCGGTATCAAGGAAACTCTCACATTCTCCGCTGAGCACCTCAGCACATATCTTACCATAGATATAACTTGGGAAGTCCGTATCTTTTATGCTGCATTTAATAAACTTAGGTCTTATGCAAGAAATATGAGGATTTTCATTGTATATGCCGGGGCACTCCTGATACAACTTGTTTTCAAGAGCATCGGCCTTTTCTCCCAACAGGGTTATTCTTATTGTGTGGAATGGCTCAAGGTATGCACAGGCGACGCTCTCTTTTATGAAGTTATAGTTCATTTCCGAGCTTCCGAAAAGCACTACTTCGGTTTTATTGTTGTCTTTCTTCAACGCTGGAAGGAAAAGCGGTGCCTCGCAAAGCAGCTTGTGAACAGTGTCTCTGCCCTCATCCATAATATGCACTTTGAAATAGATGTCGGAACCCATATCACTGATGTTGGCATCAATTAGCATTGAGGCGGTTTCGTATTTTGCGCTGACAAAAATATCAATGGCGTCGATGATTTTCCATTTTTCATCTTCTGATTTATCTAGAACAATGTTGAACAGTTTATCCAGAAGAATAAGGCACTCGTTCAGATTTTTTTTCTCATCTTTGCTCATCAGGAGAAAAACAAGTCTCGAATGACCAAATCCCGAGTTGTTCTGCTTTTCCACAAATTCTTCTATTCCTCGAATCTGGATTATATCTTTTTTGTCCGTATTGTCCGGAGTGTACATAACCCAGGTTTCACTTGGGAATGTAGAAACTACCGCGTAATTGTTGCCTGTAAATGTGTTTGTATAGCAACAAGGCGCATTTTCATCGTTAACAAATGACGGAAAGGAGTTTCGTTCGTTACGTTTTTTGCGGGTGATTTCCTGTCTTGCTCTTTCGTTTCCTCTTTTTGAAGCTGCTTCAAAGTCTTCGTTGGCTTTCGTTTCATTGCCATGGCTTTTTGCAAATCTGCCGTGCAAATACAGGCATTTTCCGACATCGTCAACATCGTTCCTTCGCTCATGTTCAATGACATAATTGATTTTTTTGAGTAAAGTATCCTCTGTAACATCGTCAAATACATAAGTACCTTCTAAATAGAGGGATGCAACTTCAATAACAGCTTTTGCATAATTCAGTGCAAAGGCTGTTTTTAAATATCCTATTGCCTCTTCAAGTGAACTTTCCTTGAGCTTGTCATAAAGGGAATAGAAAACATACAGATCCGCCTCATCTGTGCTGATGCATTTTTTTAAGTATTCTATACCTTTTGACTGACCATCTTTACCCTTTTCATCGTCCGATGAGGAAAGATTATATAGAGAAGTTCCGAGAATCTGATACGCGAGTGCTTTAGCCTCATTAGAAGCTTCTTGCTCGTATTCTTTCAGCCACTCTTCAATAGTTTTTTTAGCACCTTCGTAGTTAGCATTTTCAAACAGCCTTCTAGAATCAAACAACCGCTCATAAGGGGGTGAGATTAAGTCGGGCCTCCAAATACGCTCCATTCCTGTGCTGCTCAGTATATATGTTTTTAACGATAACTTAGCGGTATATACTGGTTCATAACTCATGGATCTGAGTCCAAGAATACTTGAAATAAAGAAATTCGCAATAATAATTGCTATGGCGTTAGAATCTCCATTTTTTCCCTTATTAAGAAGATCTACAAAAGCTTCATTGGATTTTGGAGATTTTTCCTTTGGAACAATCGTAACAGATCCAACTTCGTCCAAATAGTCTATCAGATTGTTATTTCCAGAAAGATTTATACCCTCAAAACTCTTTATAATGTGCTCTTTGATCGATTCTATAAATTTACGCCATCCTGTTTCATTATATACATCATATAAGCAATCACTAAAAATGTTGTCTTTAGATTTGTAATTAAGGAAATATGCATAGTGATCTTGCTTAACTGAATGCCCACGTTTGTTTTTTTGAATAGTGTCCTTTTCTTTGATTCTGATTGCGACATTATTTAATAAGTTTTCTGGGAGAAGAAAGGAAATGATACTTTTGGCTGTTTTAGGGGTGTTGTTTAATTTGATGATGATAGGTGAATTGTACTTATTGAACCCACGAAAAAGGTCATCAAAAAGATGAGATATTGCAAAACATTTGTATTTACCATCTTCTGAACTTGATACGTTTTTGGTTTTCCGGATGTTTTCCTGTTTGTTTATTAAAGATATAGGATCTGATTTTGGACATTTTTCCACTATTCCGTCTTCGTTTTCTTTTGTTTTATCGCTCGGTTCAATCATCCTATATTTTTTTTCCATGTCAATCTCTCCTGGTCTCTTGAATGGTTTTCTTTAATCCTTTGACTATAATTCTACCCTATTTCAGAACCGCTGTCAATACCAAATGGATACATTGTTGCAAGCACTTATTACATTTTACGAAGATATTGGGTTAACGTATATTGCAATTTTATTACTATTGGTTTCACTGGTGTGTGCAAAAGAAGTGAGCATTAACTTTTTAGGAAAGTTTAATGTTAATTGGTAATACAGATTTTACTAAAGCCATTGGATATAAACAACAAACATTGGACGGCAATATGGATTTGATGGAGCCTTGACAAATTGCTCGTTGGATATCTTCTCAACTATAATTTAATCAGAAATGTGAAACGAAATCTTCGAAAAGAGGACTGAAAATGAAAACAGTTTGGACTGAAACCGCAATTCGTTCAGAAATGGCAAGACTGGACAAAAGAACAGGATTAAAAGGCGCAGAACTGCCGATCCGTTTTAATAATGCAAGATGTACTCTTGGACTGTACGATTCAACTGATGGAGGTTCTTTTAAGTTTTCAAACTATTATTTTCAAGATCTGGACTGGCCGATGGAGTCTGCCCTAGATGTAATCAAGCATGAGTATGCGCATCACATGGATCATATGATTTATGGCCACGGAGGGCATGGAAGCACATGGAAGTTGTGTTGCGGAATTGTTGGTGCTTCGCCAATTCGCTGCTATAACGAAAGTCGTGCAGATTATTATAGGCAGAAACATCTTGAAGAGTCAAAAATATCGGAGCGCTATGACACATATAAAGTCGGTGACAAAATTGCCCATCCACAATATGGTGTGGGAGTTATTGAAGAAATCACTGGGGTAGGCACTTGCCGTTGTATTTCTGTAAGATTTCAAAGTAACGATTGTAAAAGGCTTGGATTAGGGTGGGTAGACAGCAATTGTCACCGAATCGGATGATTGTCCAACGACAATATCCAATAGCACATATTGTTGCATCCAGTATCATCTTCCGCTGACCAACATGTTTATAATATGTTGACACATGAGTCCAATAGTGTATAATTGACACAAAGAGCAAGTCCAACAATAATTAAACCAACAAGGAGGGCCTTCCAATGAAAAAGATCAACAACTCTTCAGTAAACCAGAAAGACAGAATCGTGTGCGTAGCACTGTCCGGCGAACTTGTATTCTACTATCAGACCTTCGGCAACGGAAAGAGAATTGCACTGTTTAGGGGAGAAAACGACAAGCCCATTCCTTTTTCAGGGTCAGTTTTCAATTACTTTCGCGAGAATGGCAGATGCTTTGACGGGCATTCCGGTTTCAGTCTCACGATAAAAGAACTTTATGCTGTGGACAAAAGCCGCTATCGCAATCCGAAGCTTGCCAAATTGTTCGAACGCTTGCCTGGGGCTATAAATATGGTGCTTCGTGATCAAAGCAGGCAGACGGAGCGGGTCAAACGCAACAACAGAGTTAAAAATGCGGACAAGGTCATTTACGAAGACCGTGAACTTGCCGCTTAAGAAAGGAGATATACATTATGAAAAACAACAAGCAGAAAACCACACGTCTCTCCAGTCTCAAAAAGGGAAAAGTCAAGCGCATCGGCTTCTTTGAGAGAATCGGACTCAAGATCGCCGGTTATGCAGACGGCAAGCGAAATCTTCCCCGTGACGGTGCATCCGGCTGGATGTCTCCTCACTTAGATAAGGAAATTCGCTCTTACGACGAATTCGCCAGCCAGATGTGGGGCCGTTTGCAGGTCGAGGAAGAGGAAGACTATGCGCGTCTCGGCGAACTGATGGACTCGATTGCGCATACCAAGTCGCTTCTTGACGAAGCAAAAGCTACTCTTGACGGAGCCGAGACAAAAGAGAAATCGACTGACAATTCGCGCAAAAAGGGCGAAAGCAAACTGACCGATGCTCAGGTAGCTGCAAGACGCTCAAACGAGAGGGCAAAAAGACTCGCTCCGCTCAAAGGCCGCGTCAGTTCTCTTGAGAGCAAACTCACTTCCGAGATCGATGAGTTCTCTCAACTTCGTAACAAGATCATCGAGGACAACAATTCAACGAGAATGATCTGCAACCGCGTCAGAGACCACATTTACCAGAGACTCGATATCTACTGGAACGCCGCTCTGCGTAAGCACTCCGACAAGGCAAATATGCCGGTTATTCCGTGCATTGAGGTTGCATCCCATTCGGAAGCTGTATATATGGAACCTCACAAGATCCTTATGCAGAAAACGGAAATGTTCAGTAAAGAACTTTCAAGTGATGAAGAAATCAAAGAGGAGGCAGCGTAATGTTTAAAAAGAAGAAACGGCAGTCATTGTACAATTCGGTGGATGACAGCAGATCCACAGTATATGACTTCACATTGCGGTCGACGCCGATCGGCTTTGAGTCTTACCGCACAACCGAATATACACTCTACCACAAGCTCGACGAAGCAGAAATGCTCCCCAGAATTGATGATCATCTCGAAAAGCTTTTTGCCGGCAACGTGGACGATGCCAACGGCGATATGCTTGATGAGATCATCTTTGGTGCCGCCAGAGAGGCGCTTCCCTATCTCTCCAAACAGCATATCGACCATAATGACACAATCAGGCGTTTTATTGTACGCCGCACCGCAGACCGCGACGATATCCGTCGCATAAGAGATGAACGCATCGTTGAACGCGACACGATGCAGACTGATTATGACAAGATTTGTAAAGCGCTTGAAAAAGCGGAGGAGGTTTAATTATGACTAAGACCAAAAGCATTTTCAGCCGTGATGCCAACGGCGAATTCATCTACAACGGACTCAATGCTCACACGTCAAAGAAGTACAAGGCGGATACTCCGCTGGACAAGTCTTTTGTCCCGTATCTGATTATGCTCTTCTGCACCGTAGTTGACGCAACCGTTTTCATCAATTTGTTCAAGTTGATCTCATACGATAGTCCGGTCATGCTTGGCGTTGAGGTCGCAGGCTTCCTGTTTGCCTTTGATGCCGTTCCCCTCTACCTGGGTATTCAACTGCGTCGTCTTAAACAGGGTATCAGCAAGGACAGATTCATCGTCTGGATTGCAATCGGTGTTTGTGTGCTGGCGTGTATTTTGAATGTGTTCCTTAGAATCAGCACCATCGACCTTATGTCGCCTGATTCCGCATCCGCATCAACCAGTTATTTCGGCACGGTAGCCGAACAGACGGCTTCAACAGAGACCGATCCGGCAGCCATAGCGTTGACCGTGTTCGGCATCTGCCTACCGGTATTGACTTCATGCGGCAGCTTTTTCATCTCCTACCTGACCTACAATCCTCTTAAAGTCAAGAAACGTGCCGCCGAAGAGATGCTTGCGGAGAAGACAGATGAAATCCGCCGTATCGATGCATATATCAGTGAATATGAAGCCGATATCGATTTCGCCGAACACCTCAAAGAAGATGATGAGGGCAAATACCGCGAGATGCAGAAATATCAAAAAGCTCTCGTACTCAGCTATGCGGACTATGTCCGCCAGAGACTGAAGGAGCACATCGGCGATCCCACATCGACGAATGTCCTTTCCGAAGAAACCTGCGTCGCTATTCTTGAAAGACTGGACAAGGAGCTTGCTGTCCTTGATTCGCTTGAACGCGAAGAAACGGGCTGGCACTCCGAATCCGAAGGACGTACATACATTTCAAATAACACTGCTGCTTAAGGAGGCAACATCATGAAAAAGATAATTTCTATTATTCTCATGCTTGCATGCGTTATCACACTCGTTTCCACTCTTGCCGGATGCTCCGGCAACGACGTAAAAGCACCTGCGGAGAAAGCAGCCGTATGCTACGTTATTGCCAACACGGCGAACAGTAAAGGCTTGAATTTTAACAGTCCGCTTGTTCAGGATACCGTATACAGCACTGTCAGAAATTACGGTTTCATCGCCGTTGTCAATGCGGACGGTAAACCAGAAATCGTCCATGCGGCGAGTTATGACCTTGAAGACAAGTACAAATCCGCATCCAAAGAGAAGCTCGATATGGATGCCCGCTCCAAAGCGACTAACATCATTTTGAGTATGCAGAGTATCATGGCGGATGACCCGGAGGTCGATTATCTGGAGTCTCTGAGACTTGCGGTAAGAACGCTTTCTTCTCTCGAAGGATACGATTCAAAAACTATCGTCCTGATGGGAACGGGGCTGTCCACAACCGGTGTGATGAATTTCAGCAACAATCTCATCTCCGCCGAGCCGGAGATGGTCATCAATCTCCTTAACGAGAAATTGGAAATCCCCGACTTCACGGGTATCACGGTGTATTCTCAGCAGCTCGGTGATGTTGCTGCTCCTCAGCAGGAACTCACAAGCGCACAGAGAATCAAACTGGAGAAGATCTACGGCGGTATCGTTGAAACCGGCGGCGGAAACTTTGTCTACAACGAAATCATCGCCAATCCTGTTGATGATACAAAGCAGTACCCCTCGGTAACGCCCGTCCAGTTGCCTTCCGATGCACCTATTTCATTCGAAGAAGTTGTATTTGAGGAAGAAAATATCTTTGAGGAGCCGGTTTTCCTTACCGAAGAAAAAATCGGGTTTGTGGCCGACAAAGATGTTTTCCTCAATCCGTCGGAATCAAGTGAGACGCTGCGTCCTGTTGCAGAATACCTGGCAAGTCATCCCTCTATTTCCATCGTGCTTGCAGGGACAACTGCAGGCGATTCGGATTCAGACTTCACCATGACTCTCTCCAAGCAAAGGGCAGAGGCTGTTAAAGACGCACTTATTCAACTCGGTGTAAGCGCGGACAGAATCATCACTCTCGGTCTTGGTTCCGAAAAAGACCCGTGGCATGTATATAACGCCGGTTATGACGGAGCGGCTGCAGCTGGAAACCGCAAGGTCGTGCTTCTTGATGCCTCTTCCGAAAGAGCTGCCTCCATTCTTGAAATGAGCAGCCATTAACTTTCATCCGTCAAGCTATCATCCTGTTCTGTTGGATACAACAGTTAAGAACGAAAGACTATTGTATATCCGGTTGTATTATCTGGACATCCCATATGTTGATGGTTGGACAATCCCGGATTTACAATGGTATCGTAATCAGTTCGGATAATAATTCATGATTGACGAAAGGGGTGCAGACTATGTTCCGAATGATTCTGTTAATTCTTTATTTTGCAGTACTGATCCCCTCGGTAACACATCTGATCAGATACAGAGAGATACCGTCTTCGAGGAGATTGAGTGCAGGCTTGGGCGTGTCAGGCGTACTTCTTTGCCCCGTATGCGCTGGGTTCTTATGTGAGCTTTTGACTTCGCTTCTCAGTATAGGTCTGTTTCTGCTCATCATTATCGGCGGCATTGGTCTGATGGTAAAATCAATTTTTAGATAGGAGGAGAGTTATGGACGACACTTTAACGATTCTTGCATACGGAGGCATAGCAGTCCTTGTTATTCTTCTTATTATCTTCGAAATCAAGGAAGGTAGAATCGGCAGAAGCCATACACCGCAGAACGGAGGATATGAGTATTACACCGAAAGCGGCAGGACGCTCAGAGTGCGACACGTCTTCGGCTCCTTGTATAAAGTGTATGTATTCGATTGCTGCCCGGTGGCAACAAGGAAAGATCGGTTCGGCGTTTACTTCCCGGTTCGTGCACGCTCGGCATCGGAGGCGGAGTACCTGATCGATGGGATATATCGAAGAGGAGGATGAAACAACATATGAATTATCCATGCATCACGGTTGCCAATCAAATTCATTACTTAAATCACAATTCACAAGGAGGAACATCTGATGAATAATTTCGGTTTTGTTTTTGCCACAAAAATGCTCGTAGAGGGCAGGAGAAAAGTCAGATTCATGTATCGTGAACAGCCTGACGATCCCAATGACAGCGGCTGGAGATTCTTCTGCGGCGATGAAGATCAGGAATATACAGATAACCCTGACAACATCGGTATCTATGATGTCAACACCATCCTTGAAATCGATGACAGTATTTTGCCTCTTCTCGGTAGTCCTTCAGGCACAGCGTTTGAGCGTGAAGATGAGAATGCACCGTTTGCAGTATCAGAGGACTTCGCGTTCGATGAGGAGGTCGACTGATTATGCTGCACAGGCCGTATATACGGCAGGAAGTGCGGCAGGAAGTCGAGAACAGGGCTCAAAAAAATAGCAAGGGGCAGTTCTTAGACGCCAATACCCACAAGCCGATTGACGGCAAATATGACCTGGGCCACAAACCGGGACACGAATTCTGGCGAGAAGCGGAAAAGGCTGAAAAAGAAGGACTGACCCAAGAACAGTTCAACAACAGAATGAACAACCCTGATCTTTATCATATTGAAAGCCCGCATGAAAACAGATCGCATTCCCATGAGATGCCAAAGACTCAAATAAACAACAATATGCAAACTCATAACAATGCCGATAAAGGAGGAAAAACAGCAGTGGAGAGATATTCTTTTTTAGAAAGTATCAAAGCAGACAAAGCAACCATAGACCGTTGCAACGAAGTTTCTAAAAACGCCGCCAAAAACATGAACACGCATTCTGGCAAGAAGGGAGGACTGGATAACGGAGGTCGCGAGAGGGGCGATACCGGACCGATGAGCCACGGCCGCGAGAGCGGCAACAAAAGCGGCGCCGCTCCGTCTTCTCACCCTTCTCCGGGCGAGGGCCATTCATCGAACGGTCAGGGCGGATCGGGACATTCCTCCGTAGGTCAGGCATCTTCTTCCGGACACAGCTCAGGCGGTTCGGGAACGGGCGGACACGGTTCGGGCGGTCAAGGCGGCAGCGGAGGACATGGATCTTCCGGCGGATCCGGCGGACATGGAGGGCACTGATATGATTAAGCATACATTAGAAGGGCTTTCAATATTACCGTCACCCCCTCAACTTCAGGGAGGACTCAGAGCGCCGGTCGTCAGGCTGAACGATGGACTGATTTTGGACGACAGCGTTTTTGAGTGTCCCACCCTTATCATGGGTCCTGTCGGCTCCGGCAAAACATATATGATGGAAGAAATCATGATGCCGATTCTGAGGACTGCTGAAGAGATGAATGAGAATGTATTTATCTTCTGCGCCAAGAAGGATTTGCTGAAATTCAAACGGCCTCAGGATATAGTCATTTCCGTCGATGCAACAGCGCCTGAAGCATGCTGGAACATATTTAAGGAGCTTGCGTCTAGCAAAAATCCTGAACTTACCGCCAGAGACATTGCGAAAAGTCTTACAAAAGACCAGCGGTCGGATCTCCAGCCCTTCTTTGAAAACAGCTGTAACGACCTGGTTCACAACGCGATAATGGCAGTGTTTGAAGACGGAATGAATAAGGGTGTTATGCCCACAAACAGAGACTTATATGATTGCTTAAGTGCTTCGCTTGACCGTGACGCCGATTTTTCATGGTATACACTGGCAGAAACCAAACCCGAAAGGTTCGCTCATATTCATGATTACCTTGGAAATGATTTAGCTCAGGGCTACGGGATCGTGTCAGAAATCCGCACTCTTCTTCACGACTGCTTCTGGGGCAGCTTTTGTTCCGACAAAGCGGAATTCTCGGCTATAGACACTCTTAAATCGGGCGAAAAACATATATTTCTTTATTACGACCACGCCAATGCATCCGAGGCGAGCATTAAGATTTTCAAGACTATTCTCAACATTTTGCTTAAGCATTCGTTAGATGAGGAAAACGGCAGAAAATCATGGTTCTTCATCGACGAATTCAGCCTTTTGCCAAAAACAGGAATCACTGATTGCATGTCACTTGGAAGAAACCTTGGAAAAGGAACCGGTTTTAGACTGTTTTGCTGTATTCAATCCGCTCAGCTAATGACCAGACGCTATACAGAAGACGAAGCGAAAGCGCTTCTCAGTCTCTTTCCTAACATCATTTGTCTTAAAGTGCAGGACTCGTTGAGCAGATCGATTATTTCCGACAGATATGGTGAGTGTCTTGCGTTATACAACTTTACAGATTCGACTCACAAACCCATTCCTCATGTTGAATACAGAAAAGTAGTCGCAGATTTTGATTTTCAACAGATTTATCAAAAAGGTGATGCCTTGATGAGTATACCGAATCTGTCAAATTCACCGTTTTTCTATCACGGCTACAGGAAGGAGCTCGACAATATATGAAAAACTTATTCAGACCAAAGGAAATACCGGCACTAAGCACACCTTCTGCAAACAGCCGTAATGCAAGAAATCATCCTGCGGTTAATATTGGTTGCTGCACTTCTTTTCAGTTAATAAATAATGCAGGAATATCGCACGAAGGGACTGTATGTGTTATCGGAAATCCGTCGAGAGGAATCGGAGTAGCCAAAGCTATGATTCGCAGGAGTCAAAAGCCGTTTCTTTTTCTCGGAACGGTAGCAGACAGGAACTCTGTTTTCTCTGCTTTTGACCCGGAATGGGTTCTTGACTCGGCGGCTGCAACGGTGCCGAGTGGCAACGGCGCAATATTCCTCAGACGTCCTTTTGCCGAGTACACTAATATCATGGAGAGTATGGAAGATTGGGCGCAGAATCACATGATTATCATACATCTTGCAAACGGATTGCAGGCAGGGCCAGAGATGCTGGATCTTTTTTCTGCTATCGGTCAGGTAGTGCTGTTTTGTGATGCGATACCTCAGAGCATCAAAAGTAGCGAAATGCACATAATGTCCCCACTTGAATTTATGCGTCGCATGGATAGCTTGCTGGTATTTTCCAGCGGTTCAGAAACAAGTGATCTCATTCAGCTTTTGCCGAAATATCAATATGAGAGGATTACGAATACAACAGGGTTTAATACATACAACAGCAGGTCGATTTTTAATCCGTTTCACAGGCATCGTGGCATAGGGATTACCGCTAATCAGGCGAGGACTATTGAATTTAAGAAGGATGCGTTCGAACAAGATGACTTGCAGCGAATATTTGCCTCCGGTCAAGTGCTGGTGTATAACAGCAGACAGAATACTGTATTCATTGCTCAGCTGATATAAGAACGGAGAAACAATATGAACGGTTGAATAATCCGCAACGATAATTATTTTGGTTGGACATCACGTTGGAACAAATGGATATTTAATCTATTTACGGTTGGATATGAAGCAGCGTACAATAAAGACAACAAAAACAAGCGGATTTCAATCCGCCGTCCATAAGGAGGACATTACAATGAAAGAAAAAAACTATTCCGCAGAAATCGCAAACGCAATCAAGTCCTATCTCAAGGAAGATGACTGGCACTTTTCCTTTGATGAGGAAACCGGACTGTTCAGGTTCGTGCTGTCTCTTTCGAGCAAGATCAAGAAGATCAATTACATCGTTGACGTGAAGGAAGACCAGTACATCGTGTACGCCATCGCTCCCATCGGCGCCGATGAGGAAGATAAAAAGATGATGGCGACCATGGCTGAATTCGTCTGCCGCGCCAACTACGGTTTGAAGAACGGCAACTTCGAACTTGACATGAGAGACGGCGAGGTGCGGTTTAAGTGCTTTGTTGATTGCGAAGGTATTACGCCTTCAAAAGACATGGTGGAGAACAGCATCCATTGCCCTGCGGCGATGTTCAAACGCTACGGTTCGGGAATCGTTGATATCATCTTCGGAAACGCCACCGCGAAAGAAGCGGTTGAAAAGTGCGAGAAAGCTACGGAAGATGAGATGCGTTCTCTCTTGAGCGAATTGATGGAAGGCGAAGGCGGAAGCGAGTTCAGCGAAATGCTTGCAAAACTCGCCGAGCGCCTGGACATGCCGGAGGAGGGTGATGATGAATCCCCCGACACAGGCTGTGTTCCCGCAATGATCAAAACCGACTTGTTCGGCACGGAAGGAGATGACGAATGATGAATACCATTATCAAAAGCAGCAATGGGATCTCGCTTGTTCCGATTGAAAGCCGCTTGCTTACCGACCGCAAGCTGTTTGTTGAAGGCGAAATTAATTCGGCGTCGGCATGTGACTTTGTGAAATGTATGATGCTGCTGATCAAAGAGGATGCTGAAAAGCCTATTGATGTCTACATTAACTCACCCGGCGGTGAAGTTGTGTCCGGTATGCTGATTCTTGACACGCTGAAAGGGCTAAAAACGGCGGTGAACCTTCACTGCATCGGTATGGCGGCCTCTATGGCGGCGATTCTGCTCTCGGCTGGCGAAAAGGGACACAGATTTGTCAGTCCCCATGCGAAAATTATGATCCACGAACCTCTTATTGCTGGAGGTGTCGGAGGCAGTGCATCTTCCATCAAAAGAACCGCCGAAAGTATTCTCGAAACAAAAGCAATGACCGTTGAGCTTCTTGCAAACAGCACCGGTCGCAGTAAAAAAGAGATAGAAAAGGCTATTTCTTACGACAATTACATGAATGCCGAGGAATGTATCGAGTTCGGCATTGCCGACAGCGTCGAAACATCTATCGTGTGAGGAGGGAGAACATGGATAAAGTCATTCTCGCAAAGAACATAATTCTTGACGGTGAACTCGGGCACACTAGACCGAACGACAATCAGATGATATTCGGCGGCACCGGCTCCGGGAAATCGATGAGCATCGTTCTTCCCACATTGTGTCACATGAAGGACAGCAGCCTGATTGGCACATTTGCCAAAAAGAGTGTTGTTTCCAACGCGGTGGCGTATTTTCAAAATCTGGGCTACAAGACGTATGTGTGGAATCTCGCAAACCCGAAAAAGGGTGATAAAATTCCCGACCCCCTCTCTTATGTGAATTCCGATGATGACGTCCAGGAACTTGCGAGACAGATAGCCAACGGCAATCCGGAATACAGCAGAGCCACAAAGTTCGATCCCTACTGGCGCGAGGCTTCAGAATCGCTTATAACCGGGCTGATTTATTATGTTCTGATGACGGCGGATTCTCCGAGTATGAAAAAGGTAATTGACCTTTTCTATCAGGTGAAAATCAAGGAAGACGGACGCGCAATCAGCACCTCCGTAGACTATATCTTTGAGTGGCTTCAAAATAAAGCGCCGAATTCTATTGCGGCAAGAAAGCTGAGTTCCTTTGCTCAGTTACCTTATGCAACTGCAGGGTGTGTCCGTGACGATCTGGAAAAGGCAATTCAGAATATTTTCCCTGTATCTATTCAAAAAGCAATGAGTGAATATGCTTTTGTAAATTTCGAGGAGTTTTCCACGGACCGCACAGCAATCTTTATTCTGACGAGTCCCGTACGCACGGTGCAGTATGGTTTTGCAAATCTTTTGTTCAGCATTGCTATCCGTCACCTGATGGAGTTTGCCGAAACACAAAAGGATAATCACCTTCCTCGTGATGTAAAGCTTGTGTTTGACGACTTCAGCTGCGGTTTTGCTATTCAGAACTACGAAAAATCCATCTCGACATTCCGCGCAGCCGGAATTTCATCGCTGATGCTTTGCCAGAGTTTGTCGCAGCTGGACGCAACTTACGGGCAGGAAAATGCCACCGTCATTTTGGATAACTGCGCTTCTCTTGTGTATCTCCCCGGAGGCATGAACCAGCAAACAGCTTCCTATATCGCAAAAATGCTTGACTTGCCGTTGAACGATGTGATGTTCATGCCTATGGGAAATGTCGTTGTGTTCCAGTCCGGTCAACAGCCTGTCATAGCTCCACGATATGAAACATTAAAAGATCCGCTGTACCAGAAACTTATGGCAGCCGGCGAAGAAAAGGGTGAGTTACGAAGTGCATAGAAAAAGATTTCAAGACGAACTCGGAAAACTCAAAGGCGACGCCGTTCCAATTAAAAACAGCTCTCACGAAGCTTTTATTGAAAGACTTAAGAAACAGGTTTCATCTGACGATTCTTCTTCAAATACAGGAAGCGCTGACTCAAGCGATGACGATGTATGCAGTGAAGAATTGATGAAAGCGCTGGAGGCAAAATTCGATGAACTTTTTGCAAACTTAGATGACGATTAAAAAATGACTGTCTGCTGTTCCCAAAAAGACTCAACACATTCAAGAAGCGTTGGATATGCACATTAAATTATCGGCACAATTTGATTGGTGTTGGAATATTTGGAAAGATTCATAATTGCCGATTGGACAATCTTTCGATTATACTCTTATTGTAGGGAGCGGACGGTAAATACCGAAGAATTTTTCAGAGGAGTTAAAACATACAGGATCTATCAAATAACAGCTTCGGCTGAACGAAAGGATGTGAGAGCGATGAATATTGCGGACAGCAGATCATACGTTACAATCAACTGATAAAAATCTGAAAGGAGCTTCACAATGATTAATTCCCTCAATCGCAGCAACATTATCATCAACAATAATACTGAAAAGGAGTGTGCAGTTATGCAGGGTAATCTTAGTTTTATGATCAACGCAACATATCAGTTTGAAGGCTGGCTTGGCGGACGCCAGGGCGACCTCAACGAACAGGGTGACGGCTGGCACGGCGGCAGACAGGGTGACCTCAACGAACAGGGCGACGGCTGGCACGGCGGACGTCAGGGCGACCTCAACGAGCAGGGCGACGGCTGGCATGGCGGCAGACAGGGTGATCTCAACGAACAGGGTGACGGCTGGCACGGCGGCAGACAGGGAGACCTCAACGAGCAGGGTGACGGCTGGCACGGCGAAATGCCGCCCTGATAACCAATTTACCCATCAAGTATAAATAGGAGGAGTACGGCATGTTTATTCTAGCTTTTATACCGGTTATCGTAATAGCAGTAACCTTTGCTGTCCGATACCGTTCCATGCGTGATCCGGTTCAGTTTTCTTATGAATATCAGGCGCAGACGTCTTGTCCGTCGAAGGATCATCTGTATACCTTTGATATCAGAAAAGAATCCGATAATCTGTATAAGTGCTATATCTGCCGTACTCCTTCTTATCGCGGAAGGGACACTTCCAACTATATGCCTCATATATGGTACAACAAGACAACAAACAAACGGTGGATATGCTGGACCGGAAGCATCAAGTATCCGGAGCAGGCAAAGACATTATGCAGAAAATGGGCAGATGCCACGCAGGTGTTTATTGATACCGGTAAACCGCTGCCTGCCTTCGTAAGGAGATAGAGTTATGGATACATTTGAGATTATCATTACGGTCATTCTTTTGATTGCATACAGTGTGTTTTCTGTATGGGCGATCACCAAGTTCAAGAAACTGTCAACGGGAATCGCAGGCAGCTTGTGCCTGGCTGCGGGCGGAGTTGGAGTTTATCTGTCCGGAGCAATCGTTGCGGCGGTGATCTTATGGATCCTGAAAGCTTTGCTCATAATCGGTGCTATTGCACTGGTTGTGGCAATATTCGGAAGTTAGAAAGGGTGATGTAAATGAGATACGAACACGCCTATTACAGGACGAAAGACAAGTCTCTTGATATAGAGTTCCTGATGCTTGATTTAGGCAAACCGTTAGGTTGGCGGGCTTATGTGATGTCCGATATCGACTATAAACGTGTTTCTGCACAAAGGTCTGATGACTACAGAGATACTCATCTGTATCTTGATAACGGAACACACAGATATATTGATAAGACAAAAGACTGGCCATATGTCTGTCGTGTGGACCCCATCTACGATCTTGATGTTATGCGCCACGTTGCCGGTGCATGGTGCGAAATTACCGCTTACTACATAAAGCACGGCGGCTCATTCAAGGACATCCAGGTCAAGCTTCAGGAGGAGGGGGTATTATGATGCTGTTTGAGAACAACTATTACCGCACCTCCGACTATCTGCTCGACATTGAATTCCTGTTTGTCGACCTCGGAACATCAACCGGATGGAGGATTTACATCCTGTCCGACATTGACTACAAGCAATTTTCTGCATCGAGATCCGATTCAATCACAACGATTCATCGGCTTACGGAATCCAACAGCGATATGCTGAGGAAGATCAACACATTTCAAAGGAACAAAGGAAGGATGGCATCCGATTCTACGCCTATCCACTACATATGCTGGAAATACAAAATCGACAGTCTCGAGCGTGCGCGGGAGATCGCAAAAACGTGGTCTGAGATTACCGCTTACTACATCAGAAACGGCGGCAGCTTTGAATCCATCCAGCCTAAACTCAAAAGAAAAGGAATCATAAGATTATGAAGATTAAGGAGTGTCTTGCAAAAATGAAGAACAAAGAAAAGAAGAACGAATTCAAAGCCCAGAATACAAAATGGACCTTCACTGCGGAGGTATATGATGAAATCTGTAAAACCATAGGATGCCGCAGACCCGAATACGGCGGCCTGCTGGGTTCGAGCGATGGAGTGCATATTGATCACTACTATTTCGATGCGACCTCCGAGCGTTCTGCCGGTGTATATATGATGGATATTCCGGCGTGCAACAAAGTGATTCACGAATGGAACGACAATGACATCGAACTGATTGGAGTCATTCACTCCCATCCGAACGGAGTAACACGTCCTTCCCACGGAGATCTTCTGATGGCAAAGAACATCATCGAATCCATCAATGTACACGGACGATTCTTTACCCCGATCGTGCAGGTATCTCCCAAACTGAACGGCGAGATTAAAATCTACCCTTATTCATTCGAACAGTCTGTTGAGATGAAGACACCGCTCATGGAAATCGAGACAGAATCTGCAGAGGAACGCCGTATCGCGGCTCTTGACAAAAAAGCCCCGAATCGTTTCAAGAGAATCGAGCGCGTTTTTCCGAACAATCTCATGGCAAAGAAGAAAGTAATCTGCATTGGATGCGGTGGTTCGCGTCCCTTTCTGGAGACGCTGGCAAGATGCGGAGTAGGCACATTCATCCTTTTTGACGGAGATGTCGTTGAAGATACCAATATCGCCACGCAGGGCACTTTTATCTCGGAACTCGGGAAGCTGAAGGTTGAGGTTATCAAAGCTCGCATTCTTGACATCAATCCCCTTGCGCATGTTGTTTGCATCCCGAAATACCTTGATAACGCCATTACGGACGAAGATTTCTTCAAAATGGCTATGCTGAAAAACGGAGATTTTCGTGACACGCTCCTTTGCGGATGCACCGACAATTTCTACGCACAGGACAGATGTGCGCAACTCAGCGTCAAATACGGAATTCCTTATCTTGCGGCACAGATTTTTGAAAAAGGCAAAGGTCACGAAGTGCTCTTCTACTATCCCGGACTGACTGCTTCCTGCCCCAGATGTATCCTTGAGTCCAGGTACAAAAAGATGCTGACGGCGAAGAAGACCGGTACAGGCTCCTCGGAGGGAGCGGCTGTGTGCGTAACAGATTATTTGAATTCCATCAAATCCTATACAGCACTTAAGATCCTTTGCTACGACGAACCTCTGACTCCGTATTATCATGAGCTGGATAAGTATGCCGACCGCAACTATTTTATGACGAAATGTTCGTCCGAATTCAACGCTCCCGCCTTTGAGCCGATAAAACTCGTTGAAGTCAGCGAAACTGATTTAACGTTCCCCTTCGTGACAATTGCGATCGGTCAGACTCCCGAAGAAGGCTGTCCGCTTTGCGGAGGAGCAGGTCAAGAGAACGCTTCCGGCAGAATTATTCAGGATACCAGAACCATTATCAACCCTTACGATAAACCCGAAGAATAAGGAGGAAAAACAGATATGCTGAATTGGAAAAAGCAATGCTCTAATATCCACGGTTTTAACGGACTCTATGAGGAGATGACAAGCGGCAACGGACTGTATATTCTTGATGATGTACAGCTCCCCGACACTTGCGGATATGCGGTTTGTACAATTGAATTCCGGTATTATGATGAACATCATGTGTCAATCAGGTGCGTGGAGGCTCCGGTCAATTACTCAGGCTCCTGTCCTCAGATCGGCCGCTGGCTTTCCTCCGGAACCGCAGACTTCGACTCTTTCGATGACATGAAGGATTTCCTTATGAAATTCCGGACTGACCGTGTGCAGGAAGAAGAACCCGTATCGAATAATCCTTCCCGTCAAGCAGACAGCCATACCGAACCCGGAACAAATCCTCCGAGGATGAAGTATGACAGAGACTCTCTCACGATTCCCGAACCTTATAAAGGGTTTGTCAAGCTTGACAAGGACAAGCTCCTTTTGGATCTGACAAGTGAGATTTTCGGTCAAAAGGATGTTCTTGAGATGATTGCGCATCTTGTGTATATTTTCCTTGGTTCCAAGGGTAAAGACAGACCCCTTTCCATTTTCCTCTACGGTCCCAGCGGAACAGGAAAAACCGAAACTGCCATTCAGTTGGTGGAAATGATAAATCGTCAGCTTCCGAGGGAAGCACAGCGTTATATCTACCGCGACATCGACTGCACCCATTATACTCACGAAGGCGATATTTCAAGGCTCACGGGAGCGGCTCCTGGTTTTGTCGGTCATGATGAAGACGGACCGTTCGCAGTAACGGAAGACAATCCGTATGTCATCTACGGTATCAATGAGATTGAAAAAGCTCACGCCGAGATCGCGACAGCTTTGATGGAAGCAATGGATGCAGGAAGAATGGCAACAAACGGAAAGACTCTCAGCAATGGGAAAGCCTATTATGATCTTTCTAACTGCATTTTGATCTTTACCAGCAACATTTCCGTTGATGACAAGAAGAAACTGGGATTTATGTCATCCGATGTTGCGACCGAACCGCAGAAGGAAGAACCTGAAAGTTTAAGCACACCTCTGAAAATTATCCAGCTCTCCAATACAGCAAAGGAGAAGCTTGCTGAAGCCGGTGCGTTCCGCAAAGAGGTGCTCGGGCGAATGGATGCAGTTCTGAAATTCAATAAGCTTTCCGGAGAAGCCATTATTCAGATTTGCGTCAAGTGCATTGAAAAGCTTGCTACAAAGAAGAGCAAACTCTACATTACCGAGATTGACACGCCGATTCTTCAGGAGTTTATCAATGTCGTAGCAAATAACTCGTCCGGTTCTTTCGGCGCAAGAAATCCCAAGCAGTACGCCAACTCCTACTTTGGAGATGCCTTTGTGAGATTCTCTTGGGATCACCCGGATTACACTCACATCAAGGTATCCGGCACATTGAATGATATCCATATTGAAGAAGTAAACGAGTAAAAAATCCGGGAAGAAGGAGCAGCATGAAACGAATAATCTACAAGGCGTCTATTATCGTACCGCTTGCAATGATTTTCTATAGTTTCATAGAGCCGTTCGCATTCTGTGTGCCGGAAATCGGTCTCTATATGGAAACATGGTCATCGAGAATACTGATAGTTATGGTTACGGTAGTATGGCTCTGCTGTTCTCCTTTCAGGTGCGGTACCTGCAACGGCACAATAACGGAGCTGCTGTTCAATCTTGTTCCCGTTGAATTTGTGCTTATGCTCGTCTTTGCCCAGCATCACTTTGTGATTGCACTGTTGATTACATTGACCGTTGCGGGAGGAGAAATCGCTCTGTTCCGGATGCTGAGAAAGGACGAGCAGAATCATAAATTCTCACGCAAGCGGCATAGAAGATACCAGTTCGCATTCAGAAGATGTTCGGTTCTCAGCACGGCAGTGGTTTGTGTAATTCCCTGCCTGTTCTCAATCTTCATATATGGTGTTGAGTCTCCTACATACAAGGCTACTGAAGAGCTGTGGAATCAATTGTTTTCCGAGACCGAAGCTGTTGTTGAAGCTGACAAACCGGCTAATCCGTATGAGGAAAAAACTGAACTGTGGGGTTACCTTAAAGAGAAAAACTGGAGTCAGCTGTCTATACAGGAGAGAATAACCGTAACACAGGAACTTGTTGATTTTGAATCGACAGTACTTGGTATCCCGACTGTTCCGGTAACTTCCGCTATGATAGGTACAGCAACATTGGGTGCATATGACAACGAGTCAAATCAGATGTGGATCAATACTGAACATCTTGCAAACTCATCTCCCCGTGATATCGTCACCACAACTTGCCACGAGGTTCACCATGCCTATGTCGATTATTTAGTCAATACGCTTGATTGGGACAACCCGGCGATGAACAGTGCATACTTCACGGAGTTAAGGGAACTTATGGATTCTCAGGAAAACTACAAAAGCGCATGGAATTACGGCCTTGATGCTTATGAGAATCAGCCGCTTGAGGTTGCCGCAAGGGAGTATGCCTCTGAAGAAACATCGAGAATAATGACCTACATAGACCGATTCTAAATGATGTCTACATTAAAGGAGTTTGTCTTGGCAAACAATGAACATGAAGTAGAAAAATCACATTATTTGTGGTATAATAAGAAAAAAGACGGAGGAATTATAGCTATGCTGATTACAAGCGCCAATGCAATGATGGGAACGGTTTTTGATGATACCAACGAAATGGCTATGCGCCTGAATATAGGCGATTGTCTTACTTTTGGATCTTTCGTACCCTCTTTTGATTCTTCTGATGTTCCCGTTCGCCTTCCAATGCTCTGGCATGTGATTGACAAACAATGCGGCAGCAGACTGAAACTTTTGTCGGATTTCTTCTTTGAGCATACAGGTTACTGGCCGCTGCATGGAAATTCGAGTGCTGTCACCTGGAAAGAAACAGACATCCGCCACGATCTCAACAGCAAATATTATAACAACTGCTTCAGTGAGCGTGAACGAGAGGCAATACTCACCACTGAAGTGAAAACCAAAACATATGATTCGTCGATAATAACTACGAATGATAAGCTTTTTTTACCAGCTCTGGAGGATATTGAGAATATACCGGAGCATTTAAAAATAGGCAGAGGCGTATACGCTAATTGTTTTGGTGATGATATCCCTTCCGTGGAGCTGTTATACTGCTTCTACTGGCTGAGAGATCCCGGTGAAGCCGAGGATGAAAACCTTGTGGTTCAGGGATACGCGGACTCAAAACTGGTGATAGACAGCCTCGACCATAATGCGGATGAAGTCGGTGTCAGAGCCGTTATGTTTATAGACGCAGAAAAAATATAGGGAAAATAGAGTGAATATATAAACAAAATAATTGAAAAGGAGCCCATCAATATGAAAATGAACGATGATGAACTTTTTGCAAAACTCAGCGAGGCCTTTGAAGAATTGTATGGTCCATCTGATTCCGAAGATACATCTGCCGCATCGTCTTTCGAGAGAGACCCATTAGATCCTTTTGATGACGATGATTTTGACGATCTCGACAACACGATTATTCTTAATGACGAAAACGGCAATGAAGTGCTTTTTGAATTTCTCGATCTGATTGAATACGACTGTGAGGAATATGTTGTCCTTCTGCCTAAAGACGAGTTGGAAGATGCCGGAGAGGTTGTTATCCTTAAAGTGGATGAAACCGACAGCGAGGACGAAGAGACATATACCAGCGTGGAAGATGAAGAAACGCTTCAAGCAGTGTTCAACATATTCAGAGAGGAATCCAAGGATGAGTTTAATTTTGAGGATTAAATATCGGGCGGCATATAGTTCGTTTAAATAACTAATGATTGGAGCATACAAATATTAAAATTGAGATGCAAATTGTCGACCATCGAGTAAGTATCAATGGGCTTATTTTTTCTCATTATCCAATGATTAAAGCTGTGTCAATGGTTAGAAAAAAGTAGATACTGTCTGAATGAAATTCCGTAACGAATTTATCAACGATAATAATTTAAAACTATCGTTCCAGTTTGTTCAGGCTTTATATCTTGCTTATACTAAATGATAAACTAATGGTATTTATCTGTCTTTCCATGTCAAACATTTCAAGTGTGGGGAGTATCAGGCTCATTACTGGATTCCTTTGAAATAAAGAATCAGAAAAAACGAACACAGTGTATTCGGCAATACAGTAGAAACAAACAGATCGGATAGCGATATCCGGTCTGTTTATATATAGTGTTAAAGTTTGCAAACCCGAATTGTCTGTAAAAACGCAGACAGTCCGGGTTTTTGTTTTTTGCAGTGCTTTTGACCGAATATAGTGTATCCGTCGCGATTAGGGTAGCCTGTGATATAACAGTCCCAGGTGAGGATGAGGAAAAACACCCGAAACAACACAGTTAACTATCTGAATTCTGCAAAACAAACAGCAGCCGAAAATGTTTTTAATCAGCATTAAAAACCGCATATTTTTTTCGATGATTATTTATATTCAAACGGTAAGCCGTAGAGTCTGATTCTAAAAAGTTTCCGTGTGCTGAATTTTTTAAAGACAAGTCTGAGTGAATACAACTATATTTTAAGCGCATTCCGCTCTACGGTCCGCAATATATCTTCGTTCCCAAGGAGTGTTCCCGATGAAAAACAGCGTAACCACCGTTTTACGGTACAAGTTCCGAAGAAAAGCATATTTTCACGGCGCACAAACGGGAACATCTCACGGAAACGGCGAAAGCCCCATAAGTACCAAAGCAAGCAGGCAGTCTTGTTCCTATGTTCCTGTCCTTTCATATATATCGAAAGAAGTAGAAATAAAGGACATCGAGCACGCAATACACGCATTTACGCACGTAAAGGACTTTTCGGGTTTTGAGAACACAGGAGGTTGTTATGCGTGAGAAAACGATAGAAGAAAAACTTGTAAAGATTACTCGTTCAATGGGCGGTCTTGCATTGAAATTTTCAAGTCCCGGTTTTGATGGAGTGCCTGACCGCCTGGTACTCCTTCCTAAAGGCAGAATCGCCTTTGTTGAGATGAAAGCACCGGGCAAAATGCTCCGCCCTCTGCAGGTAAGGCGAAAAAGGCAGTTGGAAGCACTCGGCTTTTCGGTGTACTGCATTGACGGTGTAGAGCAGATTGGAGGGATACTCAGTGAAATACAATCCTCATAACTACCAGGCTTATGCTACCGACTTTATACTTGAGCATCCCGTATCAGCTGTATTTTTGGACATGGGTCTTGGTAAGAGCATAATCACGCTTTCCGCAATATTCGACCTCTGCCTTGACAGCTTTCTTGTTCGCAAGGTTCTGGTAATCGCTCCTTTGCGTGTTGCCAGAGATACCTGGCCTGCGGAGATACACAAGTGGGATCATCTGCGTGGACTGACCTACTCGGTGGCTGTCGGCTCGGAAACGGAACGCAAGGCGGCTCTTAGGCAGAAGGTCAGCGTGTACATCATAAACCGTGAGAATGTTCAGTGGCTTATCGAGGAGAGTGGCATCCCGTTTGACTATGACATGGTGGTCATCGATGAGCTGTCCTCCTTTAAGAGCTATCAAGCTAAACGGTTCCGCAGTCTTATGAAAGTCCGTCCTACGGTCAAACGCATTGTCGGGCTGACGGGAACTCCATCCTCCAACGGTCTTATGGATCTGTGGGCGGAGTTTCGTATCCTTGATATGGGGAAAAGGCTCGGACGGTATATAACCCATTACAGAAATGCCTACTTTCAACCGGACAAGCGAAACGGCCAGGTGGTGTTCAGCTATAAGCCCCTGCCTGGTGCGGAGGAAAAAATCTACGATGCCATTTCCGACATCACCATTTCCATGAAAGCGGCAGACCATCTGCAGATGCCGGAATGTGTTATAAACGAGGTGAAGGTCACGCTTTCCGAAAAAGAGCGTAAAACCTACGATTCGATGCGCTCGGAACTGGTCGTTTCCCTCGGTGGTGAGGAAATCGATGCCGGAAACGCTGCGGCACTTGCAAACAAGCTCTCGCAGATGGCAAACGGTGCTGTCTACGGAGAGAACAAACGTGTGTTTCCGATACACGACCGCAAGCTGGACGCACTGGAGGATCTCATCGAAGCCGCCAACGGGAAACCTGTCCTTGTGGCGTACTGGTTCAAGCACGACTTGGAGCGAATCTCCGAACGGCTGCATAAAAGGCATATTCCGTTCAGCCTTCTGGACGATTCCGACAGTATCCGCAGATGGAACAGTGGCGAACTGCCTGTGCACTTATTCATCCGGCATCCGCAGGACACGGTTTGAACCTGCAAGCAGGAGGTTCCACACTGATATGGTTCGGACTCACATGGAGTTTGGAGCTTTATCAGCAGACAAATGCTCGTCTATGGCGACAGGGTCAGACCGCCGATACCGTGGTCATTCACCACATCATTACGAAAGATACCATTGACGAGCGTATCATGAACGCTCTGCACAAAAAAGAAAAGACTCAGACCGCACTTATCGATGCAGTCAAGGCCAACTTGGAGGGATGAGAATGGATACTTGTTATACAAATCTTGCAAACGCAATTATCATACAGGCAGCGAAGGATTACAAAAAGGCACTGCGCCGTTTGAAGAAGTTTCCGAGAGATAAAGAAGTCCGACATACCAAACGGGACTGTGAGCGATTTTTCCGTTCCGGTTGGTTTGAAAGGTTGACCGACCTTAACGGCGAGGTTCTGATACGAAAGCTGAACGAGGAGGTGTATGCCGCATGACTGCAAAGGAATATCTCAGTCAGGCATATCGGCTTGACCAACGCATCAACTCCAACATCGAGGAAATCAGCCGCCTTCGTGAAATGGTCTGCAGCATTTCTTCTCCCTCATGGGAAGAGAAAGTTCAGACCTCCCGACACACGGACGCTCCCTTTGTGAGATGTCTGGAAAAAATCATGGACTTAGAAAAGGTCGTGAACGGAGAGATTGACACACTTGTTGATTTAAAACGGCAGATTCGCACGACTATCGAGAGGGTTCCAAACACGGATGAGCAACTGGTTCTCCGCTACCGTTACATTCACAACTGCACATGGGAACAGATTGGCAATGAACTTAATGCCGATGCACGGACGATTCGCCGTTGGCACGGAGACGCTTTGCAGAAGGTTAAGGTTCCGCAGGACGCTATAAAAATCTGAAATGCGCCCGAAATGTCCTGCTTTGTCCGTAGATGTCCACCTTGCCATTGTGATATGATATAATTAGAGCAACAGAATCAAAGACAGCCTCATGGGAGCAATCCCGTGGGGCTTTTTTTCTGCCCGAAGGAGGTGAACGAATGCCAAAGCGACCACTCAGACCCTGCTCTCATCCCGGTTGCCCCAACCTATGTGAAGGACAGTTTTGTGAACAGCACCGTGTGGAGGAGCGCCGCAAGTACGACAAATACGAGCGCAGTGCCGATGTCAACCGCAAATACGGCAGAGCGTGGAAACGCATCCGTGACCGCTATGCGGCAGAGCATCCTCTCTGCGAGATGTGCCTCAAGGAAGGTCGACTGACTCCGGTACAGGAAGTTCACCACATTCTGCCTGTTTCCAAAGGCGGCCCTCACGCAAGAGGCAACCTCATGAGCCTCTGCCAGTCCTGCCATACCAAGATCCACCACGACCTCGGTGACAGATAATCATGCATCATAATCACAGTTTACGGTGTGAAAAACTAATGGGCTTTTCCCTTGATATTTTTCGTAGATACGATATATTGTCATGAACTCGTTAATTGTAATTGCGTGATTTCCAATTGGCTGCACGAGCGAAACCCCAGGCATTCCATAGGCATACTGTTTGCGTGTGATGTTAACATATGCCCAATAGCACCCATAGTTTCCGTGATGCCCGGCAAAAGAGAATCCCTCATCCCGGAGCCATGAATAGAACGGTGAATGAATGCTTTCAAGTGATCTGTCACACACGAGGAATGCCTCCGGCTTTCCTTGACTGATGCGAAGTTCCTTTTCTTCCATGATTTAATCCTCCACTGAAAAACTCATAAAGAAAAGACCCATCGTCTGATGAGTCTTCAGCATTCATATTGACCCATCATCCAGCCTTTAGCACCTTACCCTTGGGCAGGTTGCTGTGCGGTCACCGGGGCTGTCCCTAACGCACTCTTTATGGTAATTCCATTGTAGCACAGACTTGCTCCATGTCAACCCGGTAGGGGGATAAAAATCCCCGGGACCTTTACGGTTGGGCAGCGGCCCGGGGTCACGTGTGCGAAAAAGGCGAAATCAAAAGGGTAATAAAGGAAGGAGGACGAAAATGCCCACAAAATCGAATAACACAGGCGGGCGCGGCGGTGCAAGACCCGGTGCGGGAAGAAAGAAGTCCGCAGTCAAGGACAAAGCCGAAAACGGTAATCCCGGCGGCAGAAAACTTGAAGTGCTGGACATTCCCGAAGTCGTGGGTGTTGCCATGCCGAAGCCTCATGATTTTCTTTCTGCCGAGCAGCGGGACGGCAGCGTCCTGCAGGCGCAGGAAATTTACACGGAGACATGGCAATGGCTCAAAAGCATCGGCTGCGCCGCAAAGGTGTCGCCGCAGCTCTTGGAGCGCTATGCCATGTGTTCCGCCCGTTGGGTGCAGTGCGAGGAAATGACCAACCGCATGGGGTTCCTCTCCAAGCACCCCACCACGGGAAAGCCGATCCCGTCCCCGTTTATCAACATCGGTATCAACTATATGAACCAGGCGGTTCGCCTCTGGAATGAGATATTCCAGATCGTGAAAGAAAACTGCAGCACGGAGTACGGCGAGTCCACGCCGCAGGATGACCTTATGGAGCGCCTGCTCCGTGCAAGAAAGGGGTAACACCATGTTTGAAAAAGCAAATCCGTGCCACCCGGACAAGGTGGCGGACAGAATTACCGGAGCTCTTGTCGACCTGGCATACAAAAAAGAAGCGAAACCCCGCATCGCTGTTGAAGTTCTCATCGGCCACGGCGTGTGCCACATCATTGCGGAAACCTTCGTCAAGCTGGGCGAGACAGATGTCACCGCTGCCGTTCACCGCATTGCCGGAAATCTCACCGTGGACTATGTGGAAGTGCCGCAGGACGGTCACCTTGCCGATAATCAGGCAGACGGTATCCGCTGCGGCGATAACGGCATCTTCAAGGGAATGCCCGTGACCGAAGAGCAGAAAACGCTGTCCCAGATCGCACGACGCATTTTCTCCGTGTATCCTTATGACGGCAAGTATATCCTGGACGGCGACCGGCTCATTCTCTGTCAGAGCAATGCCGAGACACAGCATCTGCGCGAGATTTATTCCGATGCGGAGATCAACCCGCTCGGCGACTGGACGGGTGGCACCGATGTGGACACCGGCGCGACTAACCGCAAGCTCGGCTCGGATATGGCCGATTCGGTGACCGGCGGCGGTCTGCACGGCAAGGATCTGTCCAAGGCAGATGTATCCGTCAATATCTACACTTTTCTCAAAGCCCAGGAGACCGGCAAGCCCGTGACGCTCTGCTGCGCCATCGGTGACGATACCGTGGATGGCAGGCCTTACGCTGAAATCGTGGAGGTCGCTCGGAACTACATCTGCTCGGTCGGCGGCTTCGAGCAGTTTGCGGAATGGGGGCTGGTCTGATGAAAACAACGACCGAAATGCAGCTCGTTCCCATCACGAAGCTGGTTCCCTATGTCAACAACGCCCGGACACACAGTCCGGAGCAGATCAATAAGCTCCGCTCCTCGCTCCGTGAGTTCGGTTTTATCAATCCCGTCATCATCGACCGTGACTATGGCGTGATTGCCGGTCACGGTCGTATTCTTGCCGCTAAGGAGGAAGGCATCTCTGAGGTGCCGTGTGTCTTTGCCGACCACCTCACCGAAGCACAGAAAAAAGCCTACATCATTGCCGATAATCGTATGGCGATGGACGCAGGCTGGGACGAAGAGCTCCTGCGCGTGGAAATCGAGTCCTTGCAGGCAGCGGAGTTTGACCCGCTCCTCACCGGCTTTGACGAAAAGGAACTGTCCAAGCTCTTTGACGATGGTATTGAAGCCGAAGAGGATGATTTTGATGTAGATGCTGAGCTGCAAAAGCCGACCTTCACGAAGTCCGGTGACATCTGGGCGCTGGGACGACACCGGCTCATCTGCGGTGACAGCACAAAAGAGGAAACCTACACCGCCCTTATGGACGGCCGCAAGGCGAATCTCGTTATTACCGACCCGCCCTACAATGTGAACTACGAAGGCAGTGCCGGGAAAATCAAAAACGACAACATGGCATCTGAGAAGTTTTTCGACTTCCTCTTCGATGCCTTTTCCAATATGGAGAAGGTCATGGCGGACGATGCCTCCATCTATGTGTTCCACGCCGATACCGAGGGCCTGAACTTCCGCAAGGCATTTGACGCTGCCGGATTCTATCTCTCCGGCTGCTGTATCTGGAAGAAGCAGTCCCTGGTGCTGGGACGATCTCCCTACCAGTGGCAGCACGAGCCGTGCCTTTACGGCTGGAAGAAGAAAGGCAAGCATCAGTGGTACACCGGGCGAAAAGAGTCCACCATCTGGGAATTCGACAAGCCCAAGAAGAACGGCGACCATCCCACCATGAAACCCGTTCCGCTTCTGGCCTATCCCATTCAGAACAGTTCTATGGCAAACTCCGTGGTTCTTGACCCATTCGGCGGGTCCGGCTCCACGCTCATTGCCTGTGAGCAGACCGACCGCATCTGCTGCACCATCGAACTGGACGAGAAATTCTGCGATGTCATTATCCGCAGATACATCGAGCAGGTCGGTACGGATGAGAAGGTCAGCGTCCTGCGTGATGGCAAGGAATACAAGTATAGCGAGGTAACGCCCCATGACGAATAAGACTTTGACCCTCGGAAGCCTGTTTGACGGCTCCGGGGGCTTTCCGTTGGGTGGGCTGCTTGCCGGTATCACTCCCGTGTGGGCTTCGGAGATCGAGCCGTTTCCCATTCGAGTGACCACAAAGCGCTTGCCATTTATGAAGCACTACGGGAACATCTCCGCTATGGACGGCGGCAAGATTGAGCCTGCGGATATTATCACCTTCGGCAGCCCGTGCCAGGACATGAGCGTGGCAGGCCGAAGGGACGGCTTGGACGGAAAGCGTTCAAGTCTTTTTTATGAAGCCGTCCGAATTATCAAAGAAATGAGGTGTGCCACAGGTGGCAGATATCCAAGATACATCGTATGGGAGAATGTCCCCGGAGCCTTCTCTTCAAACAAGGGTGAGGACTTCAAAGCCGTCCTCGAAGCAGTCATCGGCATCGCCGAACCGAATGCCCAGGTGCCTATGCCTGAAAAGGCACGATGGCCCTACACCGACCTTTATCTGGGAGACGGATGGAGCGTTGCGTACCGAACTCTTGACGCACAATACTGGGGAGTTCCCCAGCGAAGACGCCGCATCTACCTTGTCGCAGATTTTGCAGGCAGAGGTGCCGGAACGAAGCAGCAGACCTTCGTGCTGCAGGGCTCCATGATCGGTCGAGACGATAAGAACGATCCACAGGGTGACGGCATCAACGAAGTTGTCAGCTTTACCCTCAATACGATCGACCGCCACGCTGTCTATACCATGACAACCGGCAGCTTTGCCCAGGTTTCCGAAGATAAGGCTCCTACCGTCCTTGCCCGTGACTACAAAGACCCCACCGCCGTTTGCTACGGCATCGGTAGAGACACCTTCAACCAGGGGCAGAACGCCAAATTCGCTCCGACCTTTGAAGAGGAGCTTCAGCCGACACTGGTAGCCAAAGGACCGGGTGCTATCCAAAGCGGATACACCGTCCGGCGTTTGACACCCACCGAGTGTGCCAGGCTTCAAGGCTTCCCGGACAACTGGTGTGCCGATCTCGGCACGGAAAAACCGACCGATGAAGAAATGTACTTCTGGCACAAGGTATTCAAGACCTACTCCGAAGTGACCGGCTGCAAGATGAAATCCGACAAGCAGGTCGCCAAGTGGCTGAAAGACCCGTATTCCGACAGTGCGGAATACAAGATGTGGGGCAACGGTGTGGCTCTCCCATGCGTATGGTTCGTGCTCTGCGGAATTGTGTGGTATGCACAGTCCGGCGGCGATAATGCGCCGATATAATCTACACCGGAAATGTGCAGATATAACTGGATATATGCCGAGCATGACGGTAATATGTGACTACCATAAAACAAGGAGGTCACTGAAATGACAATTACAATCAACGCACAGGGTGCGGAGCGCAAGCGGCTGGTTAAGACCATCTCCGACTGTCTCGGTGTTACTGCAAAATACTGCGGTGCGCCCACATTCAACTATGAGGTGGATTACTTCACCATCGACCGAAACGGCAGCCTGTCCTTTGACGACAGAGCCGACAGCGAGGTCATCGAAAGATTGCTTGAGCATATCTACGATGAGGGCTTTGACATCGACCAGAACCACACTGAGGATGAGGATGAGCCCTGCGCCCTCTGCGTTTCCATGCCGAAGAGCCTGTTCACCGACAGCAATCTGGAAAACCTCAAGGCGCTCACCACAGCCAAGGGCAGTCTCATCAAGAAAGCCCTCGGTGTGAATGACCTGCCACTGGAAATCACGGACACAAAGGTATCCTTCCCTTGGTTCCCGGCAACGCCCACCCCGGACGAGATGAATGCCTACGATACCTTCATCTGCAAACTGTGCGAGATGGCACGGAATCAAAGCCGTGTCAATTCATCCGAGAAACCGATTGAAAACGAGAAGTACGCATTCCGTTGTTTCCTGCTTCGGCTGGGTTCCATCGGCGCGGAATACAAGACCGCTCGAAAAATACTGCTGAAGAACCTCTCCGGCTCATCGGCTTTCAAGAACGGAGGTACAGAAGATGAGATTTCCGAGTAAAGAGACGGTCGAACGTATCCGCAAGGAATACCCGGTCGGCACCCGTGTAGAGCTTGTTCGGATGGACGATCCCCAGGCACCGCCTGTCGGCACGAAAGGCACCGTGCGAGGCGTGGACGATATCGGCAGCATAATGGTCGCCTGGGATAACGGCTGCGGTCTGAGCGTGGCATACGGCGAGGATATCTGCCGGAGGTGCGACAATGAATGAGAAAATCCGAGAGCAGATTCTTGCCGTCCGCAAGACCGGATGCACGAATATGTTTGATGTGCCGATGGTGCAGTACATTGCCAATGAGATGCGGTTTTACGAACTGGTGGTATTCCTCGAAGAACACCGAGGCGAGTATGTGCATTTCATTCTCACGGGAGAAACGCTGTAATATATACAGTTTTTCTCACGAATGATTGTGTAGTATATTCTCCGAAATGACTGGATATATCCCGAACATGACGGTAATATACACTCACAACAAAACAAACGGAGGTACACGATTATGTGGAAAGAAGGCAGCATCAGAGTTAACGGTGAGGTTTTTCACTACTGGATGAAGCAGTACGACAAAGGCTCCGAGTGGGGTATCGACGGCGGACGCATTTCCAAACTCATGCTCAAGCGGGACGGCAAAATCGTCTGCAACTACGACAGGGGTCGGGACATTGAACCCGCCGATGAAAACACACGGTTAGCACTGGAACTTCTGCTCCACAGCGAGAACTGGTAAGCCACAACAACTCAAAGCAACGGCTCCGAGAGGAGCTGCTGCTCGTTATACGGAAGGTCGCACCGATTTCGGTAGCGGCTATTTTTATTTATGGGGGTCCCCGAAAAGTCACGGACTTTTTGGGGAGAGGACGAGCAATGTAATGAGCGTACTTTTTGCACTTGTGCGAAAACGAGGGATATGGAACTTGCGATGACGAGGAGGTGAGCATAACGAGAAAACCAAAAAACTACAAGCCGACAAGGTTCAAGGTGAACATCTCGCATCATTTCTGTCTCCGATTTTTGTCGGAGACCGTCGCAATACTAATTGAGAAATCTTCCTTGATGGGTCTATATTTTTTGACCGTTTTTCGTTCAAAACGCTTTCTCGTAGTCGGTGAAAAAAGGAGGTCCGGTAATATGACGAACGAACAGACAATTTTAATTTCCCGCCTTATGAAAGACGGAATGGGATACAGAAAAATCGCAGCCGAACTGGATTTGCCCGTCAACTCGGTAAAAAGCTGGTGCAGAAGACATCCCCGTGAAGAAGGAGATGCGAATCACTGCATGATGTGCGGAAAGGAAATATCTTCGACGCCGCACAAAAGAGTCCGTAAATTCTGCTCGGACAAATGCAGATACGCCTGGTGGTCGGCGCATCCGGAAAAACGGAAAAACAAAACCGGATACAAACACATTTGTTTTAATTGCGGCAGAGAATTTACCAACAACCGCGTCAACACCCGGTACTGCTGCAGGAAATGCTTCGGCGATGCAAGACGGAAGGCGGTGTGACATGGATATCAATCTTTACGCAAAAGTCAAAGAATACAATACCGCCCTCGCCGTCATCAGAGAAATGCGCTCCACCGGGATTATCACCGATGAAGATTTCGGCATAATATGCACAGTTCTGGCTGAGAAATACGGTCTAAGTTCGTGCAGTATATTTGCCGGAATCGACTTGATAACCGCCCGGACTGACGGTAATATCTGACCGATAGGAGGTATTATCTATGGATAGAATCATAGAAAAAATGCGGTTTGACGTGCCGACGCAGCCCAAGGCAAAACGGGTAGCTGCCTATGCGCGTGTTTCGTCCGGCAAAGACGCCATGCTGCATTCGCTGTCGGCGCAGATCAGTTATTACAGCGAAATGATACAGGAACATCCCGGTTGGCTTTACGCCGGGGTATATTCGGACGAGGCGCTGACGGGAACAAAGGAGAACCGCAGCGGTTTCCAATCACTTCTCGCCGACTGCCGTGCGGGAAAAATCGATATGGTTATCGTCAAGTCGATTTCCCGTCTTGCCCGCAATACGGTGACGCTGCTTGAAACAGTCAGAGAATTGAAATCCCTCGGCGTGGACGTCTATTTTGAAGAGCAAAATATTCATACGCTCAGCAGCGAAGGCGAACTGATGCTGACGATTCTCGCAAGCTATGCGCAGGAGGAATCACTGTCGGTCAGTGAAAACCAGAAGTGGCGCATACAGAAAAACTTCAAAGAAGGCAAGCCCTGGAACGGCACGATGCTCGGCTACAGGAATGTTAACGGAATGCTCACGGTCGTGCCTGAAGAAGCGGAGATTGTAAAACGGATTTTTGATATGTACCTTTCGGGTATGGGCATCCAGTTGATTGCCAACACACTTAACCGGGAAGGTATCTCTACAAGGCTCGGCGCAAAGTTCAAGAGGTCCGCAATCTCCAAAATGCTTCGTAATGAGGCGTATGCCGGAAATCTGCTGCTTCAGAAAACCTTCAAAGACAATCACATCGCAAAACGCACCAGAATCAACAGGGGCGAACTGCCGATGTACTATGTGGAGAATGCGCACGAGGCAATTATACCGTCCGAAATATTCCAAAAGGTGCAGGAGATGATTACACAGCGGGCAGAAAAATATGCGCCGCCGTCTCTTGAAAAGCCTGCCGTCTATCCTTTCACTTCGCTGATTACCTGCACAAAATGCGGAAAGCATTTCAGGAGAAAAACTGTGAGAGGCAAGCCCGTCTGGATCTGCCCGACATTCAATTATGAGGGAAAAGACGCCTGCGCCGCAAAGCAGATACCCGAAGAGATACTTGAGAAAATAACATCGGATATGGATATGGAAAATGTTGCCGGAATCACAGCGGATGACGGAAATCGGCTCCTGTTTCATTTTACCGACGGAACCGTTACGGAAAGGACATGGTGCGACCGCTCACGCTCGGAATCGTGGACGGATGAAATGCGGCAGAAAGCGAGAGACCGGACAAAAGCGAGGAATCAGAAAAAATGACGGAAAGGATTGTGACCGTAATACCGGCAACGAAAGCACCGATTCACATGATTGCCGGTTCGTCTGCAAAAAAAAACGCCGGGTTGCCGGATATGCAAGGGTATCCACGGAAAAAGACGAGCAGTACACTTCATACGAAGCGCAGGTGGATTACTACACACAGTTCATCCAGAGCCATGCCGGATGGGAGTTTGTTAAGGTCTACACGGACGAGGGAATCAGTGGCCTTGGAACAAGAAAACGTGACGGCTTCAACGAAATGATAGATGACGCCATGTCCGGCTCCATCGACCTTATCATAACGAAGTCGGTCAGCCGTTTCGCCCGGAACACCGTCGACAGTCTGGTGACGATACGGAAGTTGAAAGAAAAAGGCGTCGAGGTCTATTTTGAAAAGGAAAACATCTACAGTCTAGACGGCAAGGGCGAACTGTTGCTTACCATTATGTCAAGCCTTGCGCAGGAAGAGTCCCGATCCATTTCGGAAAACGTCACATGGGGACAGCGCAAGCGGTTCTCGGACGGAAAAGTCAGTCTGCCGTACAAACTCTCGGCTATGAGCGCGGCGAGAACAAAAACGATCCGCCCGTGGTCAATCCCGAACAGGCTGTAATTGTCAGACGGATCTACAGGTCCTTTATGGAAGGAAAAACAGCCGGAGCCATTGCAAAAGAGTTAATGGCGGAAGGCATACCCACTCCTGCGGGCAAAACAAACTGGCGGGCGTCCACGATAAACAGCATCCTACAAAATGAAAAATACCGCGGCTCGGCACTTCTTCAAAAGTGCTATACCACGGATTTTCTGACCAAAAAGCAAAAGGTCAACGAGGGCGAGGTTCCTCAGTACTATATCGAACACAGCCACGAAGCCATTATCGATCCGCTTGAATGGGATGCCGTGCAGGAAGAAATCAGGCGCAGAAAAGAAATCGGCAGAGCTTACAGCGGCACAAGCGTGTTCAGCGCAAAACTGGTCTGCGGAGATTGCGGCGGCTGGTACGGACACAAAACATGGCACTCGACCGACAAATACCGTTCTACAATCTGGTGCTGCAATCAAAAGTACTCTGACGGGAAGCGCAGATGCGGCACTCCGGTTGTTACCGAAGAAGATATAAAGGACAGATTTATTTCGGCGTTCAACCGTATCGTTTCTTCCAAAAAGCCTTACATCAAAGCCTGCAGAACGGCAAAGCAGGCACTCACGGATACAACCTCTATTGACACCGAGATGGCGGATTTGCTCAGGAAGATTGAAGTTGTTTCGGAGCTTACGAGAAAATGCATCGAAAAGAACTCAGCCGTTGCTCAAGACCAGAAAGAATTCAATTCGCGGTACAACGGCTATGTCGAAAAGTATGAAGCGCTGAAAGAACGGTATGACAGCCTTGCAGCCGAACGGGAAAGAAAAACCGAAATGGCAAAAGCCATCGACAGGTTTATTCACACCGTTGAATCAAGAGAAGGTCTGCTCACGAAGTTTGATCCGCATTTGTGGCTGACGACCATTGAAAAGGTGACGATCGCATCTGACGGGAAAATGCTGTTCTGTTTCTTTGACGAGACAGAGGTATCCGGTTGAGAACACAGCAAAACGGCGGGATTTCGGGTTGTCCGATTTTCTGCCGTTTTAATTTTACATTGTAATCGTGTGCAATGCACCCCACCTTGCAAAAATGCACCCCACCTTGCAAAAATGCACCCCACGACAAAAACGCGGTGCATTTTACTGCAAAAGAATAAGAACGTCTATCGTATCCGAATAAGCGTTCTTATATGGCGGACAGGGTGGGATTCGAACCCATGAGCCGCTTGCGCGACTACCTGATTTCGAGTCTTATACGCAAGTGTCGGTTTGATGATTTTCAAAGGCTGCTTTTGGCAGTTAAATATTTGCTCTTAAAGCCTTGATATTAAAGGCTTTTCGGCATTTCCCGACTAAATGCTCGGAAAATACGGTAGAGTTCGAATAAAAGCCGATTTTTCCGCTTTTCGCAAGAACTGACGCGTTTTCGCAAGAACTGAGGAAAGAACTAAGGCAAAATAATACGAAACGGCAATACACAGGTACGCCTACACCGACAAAATATTTTAAGAGGTGTATTGCTATGAATGAAACCGCAATCAACTGGAATTCTGTTCCCGAAATCATAACCAAAGACCAACTGTATAAAATTTGTCACATCAGCAAATCCACGGCACTGTATTTGCTTAAAAGTGGCAAAATACCGTGCGAATATAACGGCAAGAAAACACGATGTTACAAAATCAAAAAAGAAGATGTAATCAAATATCTTGAAAATCGAAAAGTTTTCCCGGAAGCATATTCCGCACCGGCAGGTTGGTATAGCGGAAATTACACAATAAAATTGGAAACAAAAATTCCCGAAAATGCTCTTAAAAATATGCGGCAATATTATACGGAAATGCTTGCACAATATCCCGATGTGATGACCGCAACGAAAGTGTCAACAATTATCGGCTACGGTAAAACGACCGTCAATAATTGGTGCAATAAAGGATACATTAAATCATTTAAGAGAAACAACGCAAACCATATACCGAAAGTCTATTTGATAGAATTTATATGCTCAAAATATTTTCGTACCATCACCCGAAAATCTAAGTGGCATATCGGAACATTGCAACAATTTCCTGTTTGGCTAATGGTAAATGGATTGGACAATAAAAAGTGAATTTTCACTACTCGTTCGTTGCTCAAATGCAAATCAAACGAATATAACGAAAAATCCGAAATGTACATTATTCGTTGTAAAAAGTTGCACGGGCGGCAATTACTCGTTGTAATTTTGGGCGTAATCATAAAAGTTACAAATTTATAAATCGCACATTCGCAAAAGAAAACCTCTTTTGATACAATTTGAGTATCAAAGGAGGTTTTTACTATGACTGAAACATTATTTGAACAATTCGGCGGTACATATACCCGGCAGGGCGATTATCTGATGCCGAATTTAACTTTACCAGCGGAAGAAGAAATAGGCAGCATCGGTGTTTGGGCAACGAGGCATAAACGATATTTGAAACAACATCATAAAGTGCTTTATTACAATTTGCTCACAAGTGGTAAAATGAACAGTTACTTTGCTGAAATTGAGCAGCAAGCGCAACAACTTTTTCTCCGGCTGGTAAAAGAACTTGCCGAGAAAGAAAATGTAACCGAAGAACTTAAAGCAAACGATATGTTGTTGTGGGTGCAGAAAATGGACAATATTCGTAGCAGAGTAGCAGAATTTGTAAATAACGAAATCATCTATATATAAAAGCAATCGTTTGCCTTTCGTTTGATTCAAACAAACGAATATAACGAACATAACGAATACGCCAAACGAAAAATCAGCGCTAATTTTGAATGCAAATTCATCGTTGGCGCTATTTTTTACTTTTATAGCTATTCCAAAGTATCAATTTGATACTTTTGAAACTATAAAATGATACTTTGAAGTGTATTTTATTATACTTTCGTTATTTATTCGCCAAATGAAGTGAATATTCACTGAATTTTCACTTTATCCATTGACAAAGGGATAAAAATGGGTATAATTATAATTGTAGAACTATAATTTATTTGGAGGGACACCGATATGAATTTTGAAACGGAAAACGTTGAATTCAAATCCGGATTCACCGAAGAAATATATAAAGAGGTCATTGCATTTGCAAACACAGACGGAGGCGTTTTGTATATCGGTATAGATAATGATGGAAACGCTGTCGGCTTGAACAATGTTGATGACGAATATACTCGTATTACTAACGGAATTCGTGACGCTATTCTTCCCGATGTTACAATGTTTGTGAAATACACTATTCAGGAAAACAAGGTCGTTCGCATTACAATCAGCGAGGGTACGAATAAGCCGTACTACTTGCGCTCTAAAGGATTGAAACCAAACGGTGTTTATGTCAGACAAGGCACTTCAAGCGTGCAAGCATCAAGTGAACAAATCCGCCAAATGATTAAGGATAGCGACGGAGATGATTTTGAATCAATGCGTTCTATTGAACAAGAATTGACTTTCACTTCTGCCGCTGCTGCATTTGAGAGTTATGGCGTTGATTTTTCGGAAGAAAAATACTTGGCTCTCGGTATGACTCATAAAAACGACGGATTGTTTACCAACTTAGCACTGCTTATGTCAGACCAATGCCAGCATTCAATCAAAGTTGCCGTGTTCGGCGATGATGAAAACACAACTTTTAAGGATAATCGAGAATTCAAAGGCTCGATATTTAAGCAAATTGATGAAGCGTTTCGATATATTATGCTAAGCAACCGCACATCTTCTGTTTTCAAAGGTCTTGAACGCATAGATAAATCCGATTATCCCGAAGCCGCTTTGCGTGAGACATTGCTAAATTCGGTTGTTCACCGTGATTACAGTTACAGCGGAAGTATTATCATTAACATCAACGATAAGCAGATGGAATTTGTATCTATCGGCGGACTTCTTCCCGGTTTAACAGCTGATGATATTCGCAGCGGAATTTCTCAGCCGAGAAACAAAAATCTTGCCGAAGTATTCCACCGCCTAAAGCTTATTGAAGCCTACGGGACCGGTATACGAAGAATTTATAAATTGTATGAAAATTGTTCCGTTCAACCTCGTATTAAGGTAACACACAACACATTCAAAATGATTTTGCCGAATATGAGTTTTGTCGAGCCGTTAGCGGTCGAGACTTATTTAACACCGCAAAAGGAACAAATTCTTGATTATATTTCTAAAAACGGACAAATCACAGAAGCCAAAATTATGGAATTGCTCGGCGTTAAAAGAACAAGAGCATACACCGTTGCAAAGCAAATGTGCGATGAAAATTTGATTGTCGCAGTCGGCAGAGGCGTGAATAAAAAATATATAGCACAGGGTTGAATAAATGACATTAAACAATAAGTTAAGTATCGCCGATTCAGACGAACTTGCCCGTGCAGAAGAACGAATCAGCAAGAAAAAGGCTGCTGAATTATTTGATTGCAAACTGCTTGATTCATTTCCGGCCGGTAAATTCGCAACATTGCAGGCAATTCATAAGTATTTGTTTGAAGATATTTATGACTTTGCCGGAAAAATTCGCACGGTCAATATAGCAAAAGGGGATTTCCGCTTTGCTCCTTCAATGTACTTGCAAGCGGCTCTTGATAACATTGATAAAATGCCGCAATCGACTTTTGACGAGATAATAGAAAAGTATGTTGAGATAAATATTGCCCACCCATTTCGTGAAGGCAACGGCAGAAGCACTCGCATTTGGCTTGACCACATATTAAAAACCGAAATCGGCAAGATTATAGATTGGAACAAAGTGGACAAGGAGGACTACCTGCTTGCTATGGAGCGTAGCCCGATTAAAGATGTTGAAATCAAAGTGTTATTAAAAGGCGCACTTTCTGACAAAATTAACAGCCGTGAAGTCTATATAAACGCCATAGACCAAAGTTATTACTATGAAGGATTAACATCTTATAATACGGAAAATTTGTAAAATTCCAAAGTGCCGTTATAGAGTTCCAAAGGTGCTGTAAAAAAACAGCCGAAATAAAATCCGGGATTCACTTTTTTGTGAGTCCCGGTTAATTTTTGTTAAAATTAGACTGATGTTTAATTTTTTGTGAAAAATCGTTGTTTTTTGGATATGACAAACCAAAGGTGTGGAGATTTACACCTTCCTATTCTCCTAATTTTTTATTGTAATCATATTGGACATTTTTGCATAATGGTTGTTTTATTGTTATTAACAAATGATTTTGAACAATCATTAATATTTTGACCGTCTGTAATTGTAAAATTGTAAGTCCCTTCTAAAAACACAATATTGCCTGAATTGTCAACGGAATAAAAATCTTCTTCACTGAGGTTAAATACAATTTCTTTTGTTTCTCCCTTTGAGAGAGAAACTCTTTTGCATTTTATCAATGATTGAATTGGTAGTTCATAATCCGTTTTCGGATACGAAATATAAAGTTGTAAAACTGTGTCGCTATCAAAATCACCTGAATTTGTTACTTTGCATTTCATAACATAGTTTTTAAATGAAACACTTGATAAATCAAAGTTTGTATATGTTAATCCATAGCCAAACGGATATTGAACATCACCTTTGAAATATCTGTATGTTCGGTTTTTCATTGAATAATCAGTGAAATCAGGTAAATCATCTGTTGAATTGTAAAATGTAATTGGTAATTTTCCACTTGGAGAACACTTTCCAAAAAGAATGTTTGCGATTGACTTTCCACCTTGTGCTCCTGGATACCAACATTGTAAAATAGCATTTACTCGTTTTTTGTATTTATTAAAATTGATACAACCACCTGAGAAATTCAGTAAAATAATCTTTTTGCCGGTAGCAACTAATTCTTCAATATACTCTTGCTGATTAAGTGGCAAATCTATTGTTTCACGGTCACCCTGTTCACCGATATTGCCGCCTCCTCCTGCAAGAGCACCACCGGCTTCTTCACCCTCTATCGAGGAGTCAAGTCCTGTGCACATAATGATAATATCCGATTCTGCGGCAGATTTTAATGCTGCTTCTTTGTCATATTTTGTGCTTTGATTATAAAGATGTATGCCTCTAATAAATTTAGTATCAATGTTATATTGTGAAATAGCTTCTGTAACCATAACAAAATGCGACGGATCTCCAAAATAATTTCCGAGGTAAGCCAACTTGTTATCGGCATTATATCCTGTAATAAATATCTTTTGAGCATTTTCTCTGAGTGGGAGAATGCCATCATTTTCTAAAAGAACAATTCCTTTTTCTGCCATTCTAACCGCTTCGCTTTCGTGCTCGGGTGTGGCATTATCGCTAATGCTTATTTCGTTATAAGGACAATCCTTATCAAACATTCCGAGAGCACTGCGGATTGCCATCAGTCTTGCAACCGATTTTCTCAGAGTATCCTTGCTTATGTAACCTAAACCTACCGATAAGGGTAAGAGAGAATAAACCACGCCGCATTCAAGGTCACAGCCTGCATTTACAGCCATTGCTGCGCCTTTTGCAGGATTGAATGTTTTTTTATGCTTGTAAATAACATCAAGTATTGCAGCACAGTCCGAAACAAAATATCCATCAAAGCCCCATTCTTTTCTTAAAAGCTTATCAATCAGCTTGTCAGAAGCACAGCAGCTTTCTCCGTTAACTCGGTTATATGCTCCCATAACACCGCTTACCTTTGCTTTTTTAACGGCGGCTTCAAACGCAGGAATATACGTTTCATAAAAATCCTTTTTGGATACTTCGGCATTAAAAGTGTGCCTTAAGCCCTCGGGACCGCTGTGCACGCAAAAGTGCTTTGCACATGCAGAGGCTTTCATATATTTTTCGTCATCACCCTGTATTCCCTCAATAAAGGCACAGCCGAGAACGGAGGTTAAATACGGGTCTTCACCGTAGGTTTCGTGCCCTCTGCCCCAGCGTGGATCTCTGAAAATATTTATATTGGGTGACCAAAGTGTAAGTCCTTTGTATATACTGTAATCCTCGTTCTTTTGACTCTCATTGAATTTTGCTCTTGTCTCTGTTGCAATAATATCTGCACATTTTTTTACAGCCTTTTCATCAAAGGTTGAAGCCATGCATATAGCTTGGGGAAATACGGTTGCAACACCGGCTCTTGCAACACCGTGTAAACCTTCGTTCCACCAATTATACTGTTTAATATTCAGTCGCTTTATAGATTTTGAGGAATTGCGCATTTGGGATACTAATTCATTCAAGGTCATCCTATCTGCCAGTTTTTTGCCTTTTTCTTTGTGCTTTATGTAATTTTCTTCCGTCATAAACCGTTACCCTCTTGACGTAAAATTATTTTCGTGATATTATATTTTAGCACCGTGCTCGTGCACGGAATATGTATACCATTACTATATAGCATTTGAAAAACAAAGTCAAGAGGAGTTTTTGTATGTCAATCACTGTACAAAAGATTGCACAACTTGCAGGTGTCAGCAGAGGAACTGTTGATCGTGCGTTAAAAGGCAGAGAAGGAGTTAACCCTCAAACAAAAGAAAGAATACTGAAAATTGCTGAAGAATATGATTATAAACCAAATTTGATTGGAAAAGCATTAGCGTATTCAAAACACACAATACCAATTGCCGTCATAATCAATAGTTTGGGCAACTCATTTTTTGCTGAAGTTAAACGAGGACTTTTTACAGCTGAAAAAGAATACTCCGACTATGGAATAAAAATTGATTTAATCGAACTCAAGGGATATGATGTAGACCAATTAATCTCTGCACTGGATAACATTCCAAGTGATGTTAAAAATGTTATTTTAACACCTGTTGAAGATCCTAAACTTACAGAAAAAATTAATGCTATGGTTGAATCAGGCGTTAATGTGATTACCCTTTCCAGTGATATAGAAAATTCAAATCGACTGACTTATGTTGGATGCGATTATCTAAAGAGTGGGCAAACAGCCGGAAGATTAGTCGGTCTTCTATCCGGCGGTGATGCAAATTTATGTATTGTTACTGGTAGTTCACTTCATATAGGTCACAGACTCCGTGTTGATGGTGTGCGTCAAATTACTGCTCAATATGAAAATATCAATATTGTAGATGTTATCGAAAATAATGATGATAACGATAGAGCATATGCAGCAATGAAAGATATTTTAGAAAAAAACAAGGATATAGACTTTGTTTGTATAACTGCCGGTGGTGTAACCGGAACATTGAAAGCAATCGAAGAAAGCAACAGAAAAATTAAAGTGTGCTCTTTTGATGATACACAGACTACAAGAGAAGCCATGCAAAACGGTAAAATTTTGGCTACAATATGTCAGCAACCTTTTGAACAAGGCTATAATGCTGTTAAAAGCATATTTAATGCAGTTGTTACCAAAGCTGATATGCCAAAGCAGCAATATTCACAGCTGTATATTAAGGTTGATAAATCCTTATAATTGTTGAGGCGTTTTATAATGAATATAATACCAAAAGTAGTTAACTATGAATTAAACGGAAAATCCGTATTGATTAAATTTTTGTCCTTGCATCAAAATTGTGAATTTCAATCCTTCATCATAAACAACACAAATCTTCCTATCGTTGATAATGAAGAAGGAATTTCATTACTTTGCAAAAACAATGCCGAGGAAATAAGCAAACATTTTAACAAGGATAAAATGAAAGATGCTTATATAATACATATTGAAAATAAGCGCATAGAAATTTTTTATTCATGTTATAGTGGATTTGTGAATGCCATATCAACGCTTGAGCAGCTGTTATTAGATTTGGCGCTTGGTAATGAATTTGCGACTGTTAAAACCGGATATATTTATGATACCTCTAAATATTCTTACAGAGGATTACTGGTTGATGTATCTCGTCATTATCGTACAGTTGAAGAACTGAAAAAGACAATACGAATGATGTCATTTTATAAACTGAATTATCTCCATCTTCATCTAACAGACGATCAGGGTTGGAGGATTGAAATAAAGAAATATCCGAAATTAACAAATGGTGGAAATATTAGAAATTCGACTCAGTTGAATTTGAAAGGCAAAACCGATTCAAAAAAATACGGCAAAGGACTTTATTACACACAAGATGAATTAAAATCTTTAGTAAAATATGCAAAAGAATATGGAATTGAAATTATTCCGGAAATAGATGTACCGGGTCATCTGCTTGGCGCAATCAGCCAATATCCTGAACTATCTTGCTCAAAGAAACGGATTGATGTTAGAGTAGAATGGGGTGTTGAAAAAATTATTGCTTGTGCCTCTGATCCTAACACACTTAGATTTATTGAAGATATTATTGACGAAGTAGTTGAGATTTTTCCTTGTAAGTATTTTCACATTGGTGGAGATGAGGTTCCGAAAGATGAATGGAAAACTTGTAAGTCTTGCCAAAACAAGATGAAAGAACTTGGCTTAAAAAATGAAAATGAGCTGCAAGGTTGGCTTACTGATGTAATAACAGAATATCTGAATAATAAAGGCAAACAAGCAGTAATTTGGGATGAAAATCTTGATGTGCCTATAAAAGCAAATAGCACTATTACTCAGCTTTGGTCAAATAAACTTAATAAGTCACAATCCGAAGATTGGATAAAAAAGGGCAATAAAATGCTTATTAGCTATTGTCATAATTTTTATTTCGATTATCCTTACGGAAAAACTCCACTCAAAAAAACATATTTATTCTCAAGTAAAACCATTAAACTAAAACCACAATATGAGAAAAATGTTTTGGGAATGGAAGCTGCAATGTGGTCTGAATGGATGAGAGATATAACAAAGTTTGAGTTTATGCTTTATCCAAGAATGCAAGCATTTTCAGAAAACTGTTGGTGCGATAACCTTGACAGTTATGAAGGATTTGAAGACAGATTAAAATCTCATCTTGAATATTTAAGTTGTGAAGAAATTATTTATTGTCCTTTGCATATTTGCAATCCGTCAGGAATGAATAAATTAAAGCAATGGAAATATTCACGTTCAAAAACTACGGATACATATGACGAAATGAGATTAGCAAAATTAAAATAAAATAGCTGGCTTGTTGTTTTAATGCATTGATATGCATTTTTTATTACAATATAGCGTGCGCGTGAACGGTGAAATTATGGATGGGAATTTTTTAACATTTTTACAACACAATAAAAATATTAAATATACTTTGTTCTTGAAAAAGTTAAGGGCAAGTATATATACGCCTATTACATCTTTGGATGCTTTTGTACACAAATCAAAAGAGCCTATTCCTTTTTCTAATCTCAGAGCAATGCAGTTTGAACCGGTTAAAGTTGGCTACAAATGGGGTGGCTTTTTCGATTGTGCTTGGTTCAAATTCACAGCTGATATAGAGAATATGCAGAAAAATCTTGTCGTTGTAATTGATGTCGGTGGCGAGGGTTGTATTTATAATAAGGATGGTTTTGTTATTCAGGGAATAACAAATGTGCTCGGAATGGTGGATAATTTTCAGTCAATCAAAGGCAAAAAAGTTATTCCGCTTAATAGAATTGATTGCATAAAGAATGGTAATATTACCTTTTATGCAGATTGCGGCAACAATGGCAGAGGTGGAAAAAGTAACGGTCAGGCAACGTTCAAGAGGGCTGACATCTGCGCCTTTAGACAAGATATTCTTGATTTGTATTATGATGTTTTGGTATGTTATCAACTCCTTAGTGCAATAAATGATGATGCCAAAATCAGAGAAATTAAGAGCATCATCAATAAAGCAATATCGCTTGTTCATAATGTTGAACCTGAAACCATTACTAAGGCAAGAATGGTGTTGTCAGAAATGTTTGACGGAAAATATAAAGAAGATTTCACAGTCTATGCTGTTGGTCACGGACATTTAGATCTTGCTTGGTTGTGGCCGGTTCGTGAAACAAAAAGAAAAGCAATAAGAACTTTTTCTAATGCTATTTATGAAAGTGAACAATGCTCCGATTATGTATTCAACGGAAGTCAACCACAGCAGTATCAATGGATTAAAGAAAACGAGCCGGCTTTATTTGAAAAAATCAAAGAGTCTATACAAAATGGAAATATCGAAGCACAAGGAGGAATGTGGGTTGAGCCTGATACAAATCTTCCTTGTGGTGAAAGTCTTATTCGTCAGTGCTATTACGGTAAGAAATTTTTTAAAGATGAATTTGAAAAAGATGTAAAAACACTTTGGTTACCTGATGTTTTCGGATATACAGCTGCACTTCCGCAAATAATCAAAAAATGCGGTATGGATACATTTATGACAATAAAGCTCAGTTGGAATAATATAAATGATTTTCCACATCACACTTTTATTTGGAATGGACTTGACGGCAGTAATGTTCTTGTACATATGCCACCTGAAGGCGACTATAATTCCAACGCAACTCCTTATGCTTTTGAAAAAACTTATAAACAGTACAAAGAAAAAGGAGTAAGTGATATTGCACTGATGTCATTTGGCATTGGTGACGGTGGCGGAGGCCCCGGTGAATACCACATCAATATGGTAAAAAGATGTGAAGGATTAAGATATATTCCTAAGGTCAAGATGTCTGCTTCTGAAAAGTTTTTCGAGGAACTAAAAAAAGACATTTCAAATTATCCGGTATATAAAGGTGAATTGTATTTAGAAAAACATCAAGGTACATATACAACACAAGGCAAAGTTAAAAAGAATAACCGTCAATGTGAATCTTTGCTCCATTTTGCAGAGTGGGTTTGCACCTTGGCATATCTTCAAGGGAAAAAATATCCTCATAAAAAATTAGATGCGATTTGGAAAGAAATTTTACTGTATCAATTTCACGATATTTTGCCGGGCTCATCCATTCATCGTGTTTATGAAGAATGTAATGCACGATATGAGATTATAAAAAGAAACCTAAATGATATTATTGATGAAAGTGTTTACTTTTTAAGTGGTGACGGTGACTCATATTTTGTTGTGAATCCTGTTGATTTTGAACGCACAGGATATTTGAAACACAACGATGAGTGGTATAAATATTCTCTTGCTCCTTATTCTGCATGTAAATTGGAAAAAGCAGAATCACCTGTCTCATTGCATTTTTCAAAGAATGTTATTGAAAACGAGAACTTTAAGGTTGTATTTAATAACAAGGGACAGATAGAAAAAATACTTGATAAGCACAATAATTATAACTGTGTTTCTTCATGCTTTAATGCAGTCAGAATTTACAAGGATAGATTTGTCCGACCATACAATGCTTGGGATATTGATATAAATTATACCAAACATAAGCCAAAAGATATGAAGCTTGTTGAAAGCAGAGAGTATTGTGACGGCAACAGCGTCGTGCGTGAAAATAAGTTTGTTTACAACAATTCCTCATTAAAACAGCGAATTATACTCGATGAAAATTCTACTTTTGTAAAGGTTGAAAATGAAGTTGATTGGCACGAAACACACAAGATGCTTCGTATTGATGCTTATCCTAAAAATTTCAGCGACAAGGTTTTATGTGACATTCAGTTTGGTAATATTGAAAGGAGCACAAAAACTGACAATAAAATTGATTATGCACAGTTTGAAATTCCTGCTCATAAATGGGTCGATGTTTATGATGGAAAATATGGCGTTGCAATATTAAATGATTGCAAATACGGTCACAGAGTAAAAGACGGATTGATCAGTCTTAACTGTTTAAGAAGTCCTGTTTATCCTGATAAAACTGCCGATAGAGGTAAACACAAATTCACTTATGCGATTTATCCGCATAAGAATAAACCTATGGATAGTGAGCTTGTTAAAATAGGTTATGAGTTAAATAACCCTCTGAAGATTTACGAAGGCAGTTGTAATATAAAACCTGTTTTTACTTGTGATAATTCTAATATCATTATTGAAACAATGTTTGTTAACGACAATGGAAATATCGGTTTAAGAATATACGAAACCGCCGGTGTAGATACAGTAGCAAAAGTTCATTCGAGTATTAGCTATAAGGATATAAAAGAAACTAATATGTTGTTTGAAAATGCTATTGACATTGATATTAACGCATTAAAATTTAATGCGTTTGAAATCAAAACATTGGAGGTAGTGATTTAATGAAGAAATTTACTGTTTCATTCATCTGCATATTTTTGGCATTTCTTATTTCTTTTTCTGTTGTTTCAGAATTAGTAGGAACAAATTCCAAATATGCCTCAAATCAAGATTATATGCAAAGCGAAAATCTTGCACTTAAAGCAGAAAAGACGAAGCTGAACGATTCTAATAACAAAACTGTGTATCGTTTTTCAAAACGAAACGGCGGTGAGGTAGTTTTAGATTTTGGGGAACGTATTTCTTTTAACAATGTGATTTTGAAAGAAAAGGGACTCAATGTGAAATCGTTTTCATTGCTTTCATCTGATGATGGCATTGATTTTGCAGAATTTTATAAAAATGACAAAATTGAATTTCATCGCCTTTGTACTTTTGACAGTATAAATGCACGGTATCTTAAATTAGTTATTAACGAAAGTGACGCATTGCCGAAAATTCGTGAGCTTGAAATCTACAACGAGTTACCAAAGAAAAATGAAAATTTCAAAGTAACTGCATACAGTACAATAGGTTCAAGTATCTATGAAATCATTGATGACGATAAAATCAATGAAAAAGAAAAAGATGATATGATTTGTAATCTTATTGATGAAAAATATTATGATACGGTTACAGATTATATTCAAATTGGCAATGTAAAATGGGACGAAGACGGAAATGTTTTAACTACCGGTTGGGATAATGTTGAAAGAGATGAAGATAAGTATTACGGCAGGATGATGAAAAATCTTCACAGCGTTCTTGATAAAACAGGCACAAATATTGTTGTAACAATACTGAATCCAAGCGGAGAAAACGGTAATGCGAGAGTTGTTAAATCCATAACGGAAAACAGAGACACCCTGATTACCAATATGATTGCCTTTGCCAATAAATATGAAATTGACGGCATTGACCTTGACTGGGAATTCCCAATGTCGCAGGACGAATTTGATGCTTACAACAGCTTTTTGCAGGAGCTCAAAGCAAGGATGAATACGGAAATGTGGAATAAAGAAAAATCAACTCTTTCATTGGCACTTGCTACATGGGCATTAAAATACACACCTGAAACAATCGAATGTATAGACTATGTGAATGTAATGGGTTATGACATACTTGACCAGGATGGTCAGCATTCTTCATTCTTTAGCAGTTGTGTTCAGGCGGCAGATTATATTGAAAGCCAGGGCTTTTCAAAGGAACAAATAAACATTGGCTTCCCGTTCTACGGAACATGGGAGGGTGGCAGAATGGAGCAATATTCGTATAACGCAATAAGCGAAGAAATATCTCCATTCAATAATTTTTATACAATGAAGAAAAGCGACACGCAGGAAGACAGATACACATATTTCAATTCACAGGCAATTATCCGTGACAAAACAGCTTACTCATATCTCAAAGGTTATGGTGGTGTTATGATATTCAGCTTGTATTGTGACTTGCCTGCTGATAATGAAAAATCACTTACTAATTCAATACATAAATATCTTGAGGAGGTTAGAGCAAATGAAAGCATTAATTAATTCATTAACTGCATTTTGTTCATCGGCTGTTGCTGTTCTTATTCTGGTTGAACTTCCTGATTTTATTTACACCTCCGCCATGAGAGAGCACGAGGTGGCAACCTTATCAAGAGCAATATTTGTTCCTCTTTTTGCAATCGGACTTGTAATAAGTGCGTTAGTATCTCACAAAAAGAAGAATACAAAATTAAGAGATTTAGGTCTTTTGATTATGGGGGCAATGATTATCCTTTTAGCATACCTCAATGTTTATAATTTACAAATGTTATTGCCCCTTGTTAAAACAAATTCCATAACCTCCGCAGTTATGTGGATAGCAAGAATTATTGGTGGCATAATCGGACTGTTTTGCGGTTTCGCCTTTGGCAGTGTCTTAACAAAAGGATTTTGGCAATATATTACATTTATTTTGGGTGGTGTAATCATTTTTGCTTTGGGATTGTTAGCGCCAAACACAATTCCATATGAATTACTATTTTATTTGGTTGGTGCAATTTCATTTATTACACAAATATTAAATGTTCATTACAACAAAAAGGAGAGCTAAAAATGTATTTTGAAAATATTGATAAAATTAAATTTGAGGGTGTTGAGTCAAACAATCCGCTTTCATTCAAGTATTACGATGCAAACAGAATTGTTGCGGGCAAAAAGATGAGCGAACATCTTAAATTTGCGCTTAGCTATTGGCACACAATGTGCGGCGACGGAACAGATATGTTTGGCATTGGAACTATAAATAAAACTTTCGGCGGACAGACACCATTAGAAATTGCTGAAAACAAAGTATATGCTTCGTTTGAAATTATGGAGAAACTTGGCATTGAATATTTTTGTTTTCACGATAGAGATATTGCGCCTGAAGGAAAAACACTTAAAGAAACAAATGAAAATCTTGATAAAATTGTTCCTATTATCAAATCAGAAATGGAAAGAACCGGCATAAAACTTCTTTGGGGTACAGCAAATTGCTTTAATAATCCAAGATATATGTGTGGCGCAAGCACTGCTCCTAATGCAGATGTATTTGCTTATGCTGCTGCACAAATTAAAAAAGCCCTTGAAATTACCGTTGAACTCGGCGGTCAAGGCTATGTTTTCTGGGGAGGCCGTGAAGGTTACGATACACTGCTCAACACAGATATGTCAAAAGAACAGGGGAATATGGCTTACCTTATGCGAATGGCTGTTGATTACGGCAGAAGCATAGGCTTCAAAGGCGATTTTTACATTGAGCCAAAACCAAAAGAGCCAACAAAGCACCAGTATGATTTTGATGTTGCAACAGTTCTTGCATTTTTAAGAAAATATGATTTAGATAAAGATTTCAAAATGAACATTGAAGCAAACCATGCAACTCTCGCAGGACATACATTCCAACACGAATTAAGAGTTGCAAGAGATAATGGTGTTTTCGGCTCTATTGATGCAAATCAAGGAGATATGCTTATCGGCTGGGATACCGACCAATTTCCTACGAACTTGTACGACACCACAATGTGTATGTACGAGGTGCTCAAAAATGGCGGTTTTACAAACGGCGGACTTAATTTTGATGCAAAGGCTCGTAGAGCAAGTAACGAAATTGAGGATATTTTCTTGTCCTATATTGCAGGTATGGATGCATTTGCTTATGGATTGCTTGTTGCTGATAAGATAATTGAAGACGGCGTGTTAGATGAATTTGTAGAAAAAAGATACAGTTCATACACCGACGGAATAGGCAAAAAAATTTCTGATAAAACCACATCTTTTGAAGAACTTGAAAAATATGCTCTTGAACATATCGAGCCTAAACCTGAAAGCGGTAAGCAGGAATATTTGGAATCACTTATAAATAAGTACATAATTTCAGTAGGTAGAGAAATATGAATTATTTTATAGGTATTGATGTCGGAACATCTGCAACAAAGTCTGTTTTGTTTGACCAAAACGGAAAAATCATTTTTTCTGACAGCAAAGAATATGAGCTTATTCAACCTCATAACGGTTGGGCTCAGCAAAGACCTGATGATTGGAAAAATGCTGCTATTGAAACATTAAAAAAGATAACTAAGCAAGTTAATGCCGATGAAATAAAAGGCATTGGTATTTCAGGTCAAATGCACGGACTTGTTGTTCTTGACAGTGATAATAATGTTTTATATGACAGCATTATTTGGTGTGACCAAAGAACAGAAAATGAGGTTAATGAAATCGTTAATGTGATTGGAAAAGAACGATATATTGACCTTACCTTAAATGCTCCAAACACTTCTTTTACATTGAGCAAACTTTTGTGGCTGAAAAATAACGAGCCTGATGTTTATTCTAAAATCAGCAAAGCGCTTTTGCCAAAGGATTATGTTAATTTTTGCTTAACAGGTAAATTTTCAACTGATTGCTCCGATGCAAGCGGAACAGGCTGTTTTGATGTTAAAAACAGAAATTGGAGTGATGAGATATTAAGTGCGTTTAATATTTCAAAAAGCATTTTGCCTACTCTTTTTGAAAGTTCTGATGTAGTTGGAAATATTACCGGCGAAATTGCAGAGTTAACCGGACTATCTACGGATACAGTTGTTGTTGCAGGTGCCGGAGATCAAGCCGCAGCAGCATTGGGAAATGGTATTATTAAAACCGGTTGCACCAGCATTTCGTTGGGTACAAGTGGTGTAGTTTTCACTGCTATTGATAATCCTTTGTATGACAAATCAGGAAGAACGCATACCTTTTGTCATGCCATTGAAAATATGTGGCATATTATGGGTGTTACACAAGGATGCGGTTTATCTTTAAATTGGTTCAGAAAGAATTTTGCAAAAGAATATAGTTATGCCGAGCTTGATGAACAAGCTAAAGATGTTACAAGTGACGGAATTATTTACTTGCCATATTTAATGGGCGAAAGAACTCCGCATCTTGATCCTAATTGCAGAGCTTCTTTTACAGGTATCTCGGTAAATCACAATGTTCTTAACTTGTACAGAGCCATTTTAGAGGGTGTGGCTTTCAGCCTTAAAGATTGCTCAGAAGTTATTTATAATACAGGCATTGAACTTAATATGATTAATGTTGGCGGCGGTGGTGCAAAAAGCAAATTGTGGCTGCAAATACTTGCCGACATTACAGCGAAAAATCTGTATTCATCAAAATCTGTTGAAAGTGGAGCACTGGGTGTAGCAATGCTTGCAAGCATAGGGTGTGGGCTTTACAAATCTATTGATGAAGCAAACGAAAAAATGAATAACCAAGAGTTAGCTTTGACGCAGTTTAATCCTGATAAATCTGATTATTACAACGCATTGTATGAGATTTATAAGAACCTGTATCCTGCAATAAAATCTGCACAAGGAGTTACTGAAAATGAAAGATAAGTTAACGAAACTTAAGTCAATGTGGAAAACTCCACCGCAGGGCAGATTTCTTACGATTAAAGAAATGTTAAGTTATGCTGTTGCAGGTATTGGTGTTTCATTTATAGTAAATGTTATTTCTATATTTTTGACAGCCGAGATGATACCTTATATGTATCAGATTGATGTTATACACGGCAGAAATATATTTACGATATGTGCAATCGTGAACATAATTGCACAGCCCATTTTGGGAAACATACTCGACAATACAAAAACTAAATGGGGAAAATTTAAGCCCTACATACTGTTGTTGGCTCCTATAATTTCTGTACTCGTTATGATGTCAACATTTATTCCTCAAAATATGGGAGAAACGCAGCGAGTAATTTATGCTTATGCTACATGCATACCAACGCTTATCATCTATATTTTTTGGTATAACGCTTACAATATGGTTGCTGCCGTAATGACTCCTGTATCGCAGGAACGAACCGATATGCTATCCCCGGTTGGTTTGGTATTAGGCTTTGCACCTACTCTTATCAATTTAGTTACCGGCCCTATTCGTTCTGCTTTTATGAAAATAGGAAAAGAATATTGGGCATTTAGATTAATAGGATTAGTAAGTTGTGTAATTGGAATCGTTTTTGTTTTGCAAATTCTTAAAATAAAAGAACGAGTATATCAGGCAAAAGAGCAAAAAGAAAAAATACACTTTTTTGAAGGACTAAAGCTTGTACTCAAAAACAAACCATTTATCATTTTTATTACTGCAACAATTATTGGTTCATTAAGAGTTGTTATGGATCTTAATATGGGCTATGTAGCACAATTCAGATTTGATGCTGATCCCGGAAAAGCATTGACTATACAATCTTTTGCAAGTTTGATATGGGGATTTGCTGCAACTCCTGCAATGCTTTTGCTTCCTTTATTTACAAGAAAGATGAATAACAAAACCATTTTGATTATTTGGCAAAGTATTGCGTGTGTTGTTTATGGTTTACTTGGAATTATAGGATTTCAAAATATCAAAATAGGTATAATGAGTGTTATTGTTATTACAATTTCCCGTTTCCTTATTGGCTTTAATGCCAGTGGTACGCTAAACCCTATTATTATGTCTGAACTATTTGATTATCAGCAATACAAAACAGGGCAAAGAATTGAAGGCTTTATGCAGAGCTTTTTTACAATAGCAACAGGCTCAATCAGTGCATTCTTGCTCTATATTCCAACGATTATTCAAAGAAAAATGGGATTTCAGCCCGCTAATTATCAAGGCGATGGATATGTTCCGAGTGCTCAAGATATGGAAATTATGACAAGGTGGTTTAATCTTGCTGCAATTATATCTTGTGTAAGTGGAATTTTGTTTATCGTGTTAATGCTGTTTTACAATTTAAATAAGGAAAAATATCAAAAAGCTGTTGATTTTCTTAAAGAAAATGCAGTATCTTTTTAAAACGATGAGGTGTAAAAAATGACTAAGACTAAAAAATTAACTAAAACACACAAAATCATTATTTCAACTATTGCCGTATTTCTTGCAATCGTTATTGCACTATTGGCTGTTTGGATGATTCCTGTTAAGGGAGAAGTAAGTAATGATTACTGGTGCAGTACAATGGAATATACTGATGACTACGCAGTTACTATAGAAAAATCACCTGATAAAGATTTTAATATTTTGGCTATTTCAGATGTTCAGTTAAATGATGCTATCGACTTATTCGGGCTGAAAGGAACAGCGTATGATACGATTACTCAGCTTGTTGATAAACAAAAGCCTGACTTGATAGTTGTTATGGGTGATACTGTATGGGCAAAATTTAATAAGGTGTCAGTAAAACAATTTGTTAAGTTTATGGATGATTTGCAAATTCCGTGGGCACCCATAAACGGTAATCATGACGGTGAAGGAAATGTTGATTTTAACTGGGTCGCTGATGAGTTCTTGAAATCCGAATACTGCTTGCTGAAAAAAGGTCCTAACAATATCGGCGGAGTTGGTAATTATGTAATCAATATTAAAGAAAATAGTAGAATTGTAGAATCACTGATTTTAATGGATTCTCATTCAGATAGATATTATGAGGATGCCGGCGAAAAAAAATATGATTTTATTTATGACAGTCAAATGGATTGGTACAAATGGGTTGTAAATGGCTTGAAGGCTCAAAACGGTGGAAAAGATGTTGAGTCAATGCTCTTTATACATATCCCTCTTAACGAGTATGTTGATGCTTATAACTTGTACGAGCAAAGTGGATTTGATAAAAGTATAGGATTTGGCGAAAAGAACGAAGAAACTTGTCCGGGATATATTAATTCAGGTATGTTTGATGTAATAAAAGAAGTTGGCAGTACAAAATATGTTTTTGCTGCACATGACCATGTAAATAATTACTCTGTTGAATACGAAGGAATAAGACTTACTTATACAATGAAAACCGGTGATCGTTGTTACGCTCAGGATGATATGAACGGCGGAACACTTATAACAATTGGTGATAAAACAACAGTGGAGCATATATATGTTGAAAAATAAGAATAAAAAATAATAGAAATTGTTTTAAGAATATTTGCAGTAATACGTGCTTTAGTGATTTTAATTTCAGGAGTAACAGTTTTCTATTATGTTTTTCAAGCAACAGTTATAAGATATCATTAACAGATGCAACAAAGGATGCAATTGAAAAAGCCTACAATGAAGTGGTGAATCTTACCGTAGAAGAAACGGTCAGAATCGTTGGTTCTCAATAAAAAAAGTAAAAACGAGCTTCCTATTATTTTTAGTTCACAAAACGGCAAAGCAGTTATAAGCGGAAGACTTGAATTAAGCGGAAACTGGAGAGATGAGGGAAACGGTGTTTTCAGCCAAAGATAGACGGCGCTGATAATTTTGGACAACTTTATGTAAACAAAAAACAGGCTGTGCGTTCTCGTTTCCCTGAGAAAAGTAATGATTATCAGGCTGAGGTTCTAACAGGCTAATGGCTTGATGACAGTAAGGAATTTGTCCTTCCTAAAGATTTTGAGAAATAATTATCAAAAATGCGGGCAGACGCAGTGAATAAATGAAAGGGTGTTTTTATGAAAAAGAAAATTATAGTTTCCGTAATGTCTGTGGTATTGGTTGTTGCCATAATTGGAGCATCGGTGGGTGTGTATATGTCTTACATAAATAAATATGAACCCATAGCGTCGCCAACATCACTTGCTTACACAAAATCTGACAGTCAAAAAGAACTCGCTGAAAATGCGGATTTTTATGTATCCGAAAACGGTGATGACAACGGCGACGGCACGCTTGAAAAGCCGTTTAAGACAATTAAAAGAGCACAGCAGGCTGTCCGTGAATCTATTGAAAATTCTGATGAAAGCAAAACATCAATTACTGTTGCAATAATGGCTGGCACATATTATGAAACGGGTGTTGAGTTTGACGAAAGAGATTCTTCGAAAAGCACATCCGTTACCTATACAGCCTACGGCAACGGAGAAGTTATCCTTTGTGGCGGCATAATTTTATCTTCTGCCGATTTCTCTTCTGTCGATGGTGAAACCGCCAAAAGGCTCAGCGGTAATGCGAAGGATAAGGTGAAGATGATTGACCTGAAAAAATATGGTCTTACAAAATCGGATTACGGCAAAATCAAGGCAACAGGAGGATTTAATACAGAAGAGTATTATGACAATGCAGCAACTGAAAATCCTTGTGAATTATTCTTTAACGATAAAAGGATGACAGTTGCACGCTATCCTAACGATTCGTATATATCCGTTGGCAAGGTGAACGATATCGGCGACTGCTATGAGCCGAACGCTCCCGCACCTGTTGATGAATCGTGGCTCGAAAGACGCAACCAAAGAGGCGGTACATTTGCTATTGATGAGGATACCTACAACAGAGTGAAAAGCTGGCATAATACCGACGATTTGTGGGCGTTCGGTTACTTTTATTGGGACTGGGCAGATATGTCTACACCGATAAAAAGTATAAATGACGATAAAACAATAACTACTGAGTATTGCAGCAAATACGGCTTTAAAGAGGGAGGGTATTATTATTTCTTCAATGTTCTTGAAGAACTTGACATACCGGGAGAATATTACATAGACCGTGATGACGGAATATTGTATTTTTACCCTCCCGATGAAAATGAAAACAGCAAAATTCTTCTTTCAACAAGCAATGAAAATATAATCAGCATTACGGAAAAAGCGTCTAATATAACCATAGACGGTCTTATCTTACAGGGTACAAGAAGCGATGCGCTCACGGTTGCAGGTGAAAACTGTAAAATCGTAAACTGTGAGATTAAAAATGCAGCTGAATGTGGAATCAATGTTAGTGGCAAAAATAATCTTGTCGAAAATTGCGAGGCTACTTTTATCGGTAAGGATGCAGTTATACTTTCCGGAGGCAGTGAAGAGGGCTTCGTATATGGCAATAATACTGTTACTAACAACAGCCTGCATGATTACGGTGAAATTCAGAAAACATATATTGCAGGTGTAAATCTAAGTGGTATCGGTAATACTGTTTCCCACAATGAAATTTATAACGCTCCGCATATGGGCGTTTATTATACAGGCAATGAAAATGTAATGGAATACAATTACATTCATGATGTAGTTTTACAATCTTCAGATGCAGGTGCGATTTATACGGGCTACAGCTATAGCACCTACGGAAATGTTGTCCGATATAACTGCATTGCCGATATTGGCTCAAGCGATTTTACACCAAGCGGCATTTACTTTGATGACAATTCCTCAGGTCAGACCGCCTACGGAAATGTGCTTATCAATATTCCCGGTTACGCTTTCCTTATCGGCGGCGGTAGAGATAATATGATTGAAAATAATTTAGTAATCAATGCAGGCAAGCAGATACTCTATGATGATCGTGCTTATGACGGTTATCACAACGATGGCTGGTATGCAAAAAATTGTAAAACGCCTGACAGCCGTTTATGGCAGCTTATGAAAGAAGCAAAGGAGTTTAACGCTTCCATCGGCAACAAGTATGACGGCATTGAGCGTATGCATCAGGATTATGAAAGAGAAGAGGACGAGGGTTTTGCAGTTAATCCGTCAGGCTCATCTATTCAAAATAACATCATTATTTCAAAGCAAAACAAGGTCGGTGAAATCGCAAAGTCAGTCAAAAAATATTCTGTCGTTGAAAACAATCAGACCTTTACCTTAAACGGTGCAAAAAGCTCCTTTGAGGATTATGAAAACGGCGATTACAGAATCAAAGCAGACAGTAAAATTTCAAAAGAATGTCCCGATTTTAATGAGATCCCATTTGAGGAAATCGGGAGAAGATAAAAAGTATATTTCAAAAACAATATAATTATAGTAATAAATAACTCAATTAATTTAGTAGTAATTTTATTTGCAGGAATATCATTCAATATTAAAAAGGAGATTGCTTTAATGGACATTACATACAAAAAACAAATTGCAGAATATCTTAATAAAATTGATGATGTTATAGCAAACGGCAAATACAAAGATAACTGGGAAAGCCTTGCAGAATATCTGGTTCCTGTTTGGTATAAAAATGCTAAATTCGGAGTTTTTCTTCATTGGGGAGTTTACAGCGTTCCTGCATATTACAGCGAGTGGTATCCACGACTTATGTATTATAAAGGAAATCCTGTTTATTGGCATCACAAGAAAAAATACGGTAAAAATTTTAACTATCGTGATTTTGTGCCAATGTTCAAAGCTGAAAAGTTTAATGCCGAAGAATGGATCCGTCTTTTGAAAAACGCAGGAGCAAAATACATTATGCCTGTCGGCGAACATCACGATGGATATAAGATGTATGACAGCGATTTGTCACAATGGACTTCTGTTAAGCAAGCTGCTCATTGTGATTTCTTAGGAGAGTTGAAAAAAGAATGTGAAAAACAAGGTGTTACATTCGCAACCTCAAGTCATCGTGCAGAGCATTTTTGGTTTCTGAACGGTGGCAGAACAATCGGCTACGACAACGAAGTGCTTGATGAAAAATATCGTGATTTTTACGGACCTGCACATAACATCCATAAAATCAACAATCTGCATAACCTGCTAAAGCAGGAGCACGGAATAACTCCTACAAAAGAGTGGCTTGAGGATTGGCTTGTTAATTCCTGTGAATTGATTGATAAGTATCATCCCGAAACACTTTTCTTTGATTGGTGGGTAATGAACTATGCTTTCAGACCTTATATGAAAAAATTTCTTGCCTATTACTACAATCGGTCGGTGGAATGGGGCAAAGAGGTCTGCGTTCAGTATAAGTCTGACGCCATTATGTATAATGTCGGTATTTTTGATCGTGAAAGAGGACAACTTGCCGCAACATCTCCGTACATATGGCAAAGTGAAACTTCTACTGCTTATAATTCGTGGAGCTACTGCACAACCAACAAATTCAAAACAGCAGGCAAAATTGCAGGAACATTTGTTGATGTTATCAGTAAGAATGGTAATTTTGTTTTGAATTTAGGTCCTAAAGCAGATGGGACTTTCTGTAAAGAGGAGTTAGATATACTTAATAAGTTAAGCGATTGGACGACCAAAAACGAAGAAGCAATATGGGGAACTCAACCTTATAAGCTTTTTGGTGAGGGAAAGAATCACGGCAATTCCTCATTTAATGAAAAATATAATTACTCACATAAGGATTACCGTTTTACATACAAAACCGGCGTCATCTATGTGTTTGCATTAAACCCCAATAGAACAACATTTAAGATTAAATCGTTAAAATACAGCAGTGATATGTTTGCTGCTGATATTAAGAATGTTGAACTGTTAGGATATGATTGCAAACTGAAATACAAAAGAACAAATGGCTGTTTGAAAATAGAGTTAGAACATCCTATTTATACAGAAATGCCATTGTGTTTTAAGGTTTCAATAGATTAATGAGGCTTAAATATGAAAAAGAAGATAATTAAAGCAATAACTTATATCATTTTAGCTATTGTTATAATTTTAGTAGGTGTTTTATCTGTGTTTGTATTCTATCCTGTAAAAGAAGCAGATGCTGAAAAAGTGAAAACAGAAGTTACGCAATACTCAAATAGCTATAAGATTTATGTCAGCGAAGTTAATGAGAAAGCAATATTAAATGCTTATAACGAGGCTGTCAGTAAAGACTCCGGTGCTCTGCAAGGTTATGACAGCATAAAAATAATTATTCCAAACGGAGAATACAAAATTAATCAAGCAATAGAATTTGGCTCCGGCAGAAATGATAACTTACCAATTATCATAACTTGTGAAAATGGAGAAGCAGTTGTTGATGGTGGCTATACTTTCAGCGGACAATGGCAACCGTATAAAGACGGAATTTATATGCGCAATTTGAAATGCGATGAGTTCAGACAACTTTATGTGAACAACCAACAGGCGATTCGTGCCAGATTTCCAAACGAAAATGCAGATTATACCAAGGAATGTATCAAAGGTGAATGGCTTGATGATTCAAAAGAATACAAGTTAGGTAACGAGTTCTTGCCTTTTGTGGAAAATATAGATATCGGCAATATGGAATTGCACTTAGTTGAAGCGTGGACACATTCCATTGCAAAGATAGGAGAAGCAAAAGCAGAAGATAAAAATATTGTGCTCAAACTGACACCGCAAAGTGAAGAAATGTTTTTCTCAAAACGCAGCTCCAAGATTTCTAATCCACAAACTTGGATAGAAAATTCACTTTCATTGCTTGATTGTTGTAATGAATGGTACTATGATGCCGAAAATGAAAAGTTATACTATTATCCAAATTCTAATGAAAACATAAACGATTTAATATTTACTGTTCCTCAATCCGAGCAGTTGATAAAAGTGGATAATGCAAACAATATTCGTTTTGACAATTTGACATTTAGGAATTCAAATTGGAATTACCCAACAGAGAACGGATTTGTTGACGGTCAAGGTGCTGAATATATGCAACTTGACAATGACGGAGAAAAAAGTTGGCATCGTCCTCCTGCAGCTATTCAAATAAGTAATTCTGATAATATTGAAATTACAAATTGCAAAATTGAATGTATTGGCGGCAACGGAATTTCATATGATAATCTTTGTGACAATGTGCTTGTTTATTACAACGACATAAGCAACATTGCAGCAGGTGCTGTTATTGCCGGCAGCTTTAGCGAAAAACCTATGGAAGAGCAAATTAGCAACAATATAACGATAGCTGATAATGTTATTACTCATATTGGACGAAGTTATATGGGTGGAATAGGTATAATGGTTGGATATGCCAAAAACCTATCAATAGACCATAATGAAATCAATGACGGAAGATATACAGGAATCTCAGTTGGCTGGGGTTGGGGTGCTGAATCTGAAATGTGCAACTACAACATCAGAAATAATAAGGTAACTGATATTATCAACAACTATCTTTATGATGGTGCAGGACTTTATACTTTGGGAACATTTTCTAATGATGATACGAATGTTATCTCAGGTAATGTTTTAGAAGGCGGTCACGGTTATGCAGGACTTTATTTTGATGAAATGTCAAACAATTATATTGCCGGCAACAATTTAATTGGCAAAGGCAAAAAGTGGTTTTTGTTAATGCATGACATTAATTATGGATTAGAGAATATTACTGTGCAAAATAATTATATTGAAACAAATAAAAAATTTATTAACAGCTATTCTCATCCAAATAACGAAGTTGAATTGCCAAAAGTATCTTTGAACCAACGAAATGTGAGTATTCAAAATAATTATACAAGATTAAATATCCATTACAAAAAGAATGCCGATAAGATTTTTCAAAATGCCGGCAGACGAACGAACTAACTTAAAATATAGACAGAATCTTTGGTTTACAAAGATAAATTTTCTTCAGTCAAAATGAGATTGTAAAATAAAGTGTGTAAGTTAGAAAAAACTTGCACACTTTTATTGACAAAGCCGACTCCGCTTGAAAAACGAAACCAGTTTGTTGCTTAAATTTTAATTTTCTACCATGTAGTCTGTTTTTTGTACTGTCTGCACAATTTGGGGCAGTTCAATACATCACTATGTTTTTTATCTGCTCATAATTATTGTTGTTGCAAAATGCAAAATGCCGTAACGATTGTTTTACTTAATTTCAAAACCTTCGTTACGGCAACTCAGCTAATCAGCTGTGCTTTTACAAATTCTAGATTTATTCTTTCTTCTTCCTGTTCGGAAAGCTGCCCTCAAGCCATGCTTCAAACTCCGCAAGGGTTATTTTGCCGTCGGAGCATTCGTCACGCTTAGTCATTGCCCGGTACTTCCACTTTTTGAAATCGGGCTCTTTGATTTGTCTTACACGCACACGGGCGGCATAGCGCTTGTAATATTTTTGATACAACGGAATGGCGGCATTGTCCGCCATTTTCTTTTTGTAATTTTCCTGTGCCGCCAGCTCTTGGCAGTTGCGTGTTTCACCCTCGGCAATGCGGTCGCAGTAATTGGTGTCATAATTGCCTTTCATAATAAAATACTTATTGCAACGCTTGCACTTACGCATTCCGATGTCAGATTTCAACAACTGCATAAGTTCAAACTCAATTTGCTGTTCGATGCTTTCGCAAACGCAGGTTTCGTATTCATCGGCTTGCAAGACAGATAGTGCAATCATTTCCGGCATAGTAAAACCGAGTTTATCTAAATTTCTTTTAATGTCAGAAGATATTTCCGAAACGGCAGCCATTTTAATATCTAAATCGAAATCGCTTTCTACACAATCATCAAGCACATTTTTAACTTGGAGTTCAGCATCTAATATGCTGATGTCATGCATAACCGTTCGTTTTTGTTCTGTCAGTAAGCCGTGTTTTCGGCAGTAACCTGCAAATCTCGTTTTATGTGTTAGGTGATTAAAAAATCCGTCGCAAAAATTCTCATCGAATGTTGCTTCGATAAGATGCAGCAAATTATTTTGCATTTCTTTAAGGTAGTGATAATATTCGGTCAATTCTTCCTTTGAGCAAAGGGGGAAAATCGGCGGAAATTCAGCCGTAAACAAAGATGCCTCTATCAACGGCTTAAAGCGTTTTTGTGTTTCAATTAAAGTCAAATAATAATATAACTTTTTTTCTTTTTCGGTCAGTAAGGAAATATCAAGACTTGTCTCGTTGGGCAAGTCTTTTTTTGTGTGCTTTAAGCACTCGCTGTATGCCGAATCAAAATCAGCATAAAGAAAATTTAGAATTCCTTCGCCCGGTGAAAAAAATACGGAAGCACCGTTCATTGGGGTGATATAAGCCGTGTTATCTCTAATAGGAAGAAAGTCAAAAGAGGAATTTATTTTTTGCGTAACAGCTCGTAAACGAATAAGAGTATCAGCAGTTTGATGCTTGATTTGATCAAGCTCACCCTCAGACAAAGAAAACTTCTTTTTGCCGATAGCGGAAAGGGTAATTGCATTTCTTTTATCAACCTCGATAGCGTTATACAATTCAAAAAACTTTGAATAATTGTACTCGTCATTTACGGAAAGAACACAAGATTTTTCGTCATCTGTTGTGTGCCATCTGTTTGGAGAAAACCCAAAGGATACGGCGCTGTATTTATCTGTCGTTTGAAATAAATTTTCACTCATTGCGATACCTCTGTTTTAGAAAATGAGAATTTTTGAATTATTAGTAAATCTATATCACTCCAAAGAACATTATACAAAAGTATTGCCTTTGTGTCAACACACCGATATAATGAATTTGCAAATCAGGATTGCAACAAACCAAATTATCTAAAATTGAATGACCGTCCGAATGGGATATGACTTTGCGATGATACGAGCAGGGCAACGCCGCTTGGCAGGGGCAGGGATAGAAAAACTGCATTCGGAAGAAACGGCAAAAGGTAACGGAAAGAGACCTCCTCTTTTTCTGTTGTCTCGTACATAGCTGTACACACCGTGCAGCTTATTTTCTCACGAAGGAGGTTAATTAAGATGAGAAAAACAGAATTAAAAGAGCTTTACAAGATGATGTTTCCGGACTTTCCGGATATTGTGACTGTGGCTCAACTTCAAGAAATGCTGGGTGTAAGCCGACACTTGGCGTACGACCTAATCAGCGCCGGATATATCTCCGGCGTTAAAATCGGAAACGCTTACAAAATTCCGAAGGTCAATGTTATCAACTATGTTATGGAAGAAGGTGTTAAGAATGCAAGTTGAAAAGCTGAAAACTATTGATGCGGACACGCTGCTCTCAACTCCGATGGACAAGACATTGTTCGTTGTTGACGGATTGATACCGCAAGGGCTGAGCGTGTTATCCGGTTCCAGCAAAATCGGTAAGAGCTGGCTAATGCTGTGGCTCAGCATTCAAGTAGCAAGAGGACAGCCTGTGTGGGAATTTGAAACCCACAAGAGTGATGTGCTTTATCTTTGCCTTGAAGATACTTACGCGAGAATTCAAAATCGACTGTATAAAATTACGGATGAAGCGCCGAGCGAGTTGAGAATAGCAACGACGAGTTTTCAAATCGGTAACGGTTTGGAACAGCAGATTGAACAGTATCTTTCCGACTTTCCGCAAACAAAGCTTGTAATCATAGACACCTTTCAAAAGGTGCGTGATTCAAAAAGCACCGGCGGAAAAAGCGGAATGTATGCAGGCGACTACGATGATGTGTCGGCTCTGAAAAATATTTCAGACAAGTACGGCATAGCGGTTGTGCTTGTTCATCACGTGAGAAAAATGAAAGATAAAAGCGATCCGTTCAATGAGGTGTCAGGCTCAACTGGCATTACGGGTGCGGCGGATACGAATTTCGTTTTGAAGCGCAGCCGTGCCAATGAAACGGGAACGCTGCTTGCTACCGGTCGAGATATTGAGTATCAGGAGCTGACCTTGAAGTTTGACAACAGCACACACTTGTGGGAGTTGGTAGAGCGAAAAGATATGGAGGAAATTCACCGTGAAAAAATTCCAAAGTTTATTTTCCGACTGGTTGATTTTATATTCGAGATGAAAGAGTGGCAAGGTACGGCGACGGAACTCGTTACACAAATGAATGAAACCGAAGTCACGCCCAACGTTGTGACAAAAATGCTTGCACGATTTTCGGCGGAAGTTTTTATGCCACAAGACATTGAGTACAAGACAAAGCGCACCGGTACAAGTCGATTGATTTACTTAAAAAAGCGTGACGGCAATGACGGCGATGACAATAAATCTATTGTATGAGAAAAAGTCGTCACAACCGTCATTGTCGTCATTTTTGAGGAAGGGCTATACGGGTAATGCCTGCTTCGGGGTCCCCGCAAAGTCCGGTGACTTTGTGGGGAAAAGGAGAACCAAAGGAATCAAGCGAAGTTTTCGGATATATCCGGAAACGGAGTGTGTATTGCCTTTGGTTTGACGTAGCGAGCATAGGTTTTGTAAAGCCTACAAAACCGGCGGCAAATGCCGAAAGGAGCTTGCCGCCCCTGTAACCCCGATTTTTGACAGAAAGGAATGAAAATATATGAGACAACGAACAACTGCAATCAATATCCGAGTGACCGAAACGGAAAAAAGAAAAATGGAAAACGCCGCTAAAAAATGCGGTCTTTCTCTCTCCGCTTATCTTAGAAAACTTGGTTTAGGTAAAGAGGTACAAGCCACTTTGCCACAAGAATTTTACGAAGCGTACAGAGGCTTAACAGCGCTTCGTGACAACTTTAAGTCACTTCCCGATGAAAGAATACGAGACGGATTTGATTATGTAATTGACAAATTTTTGAAGGCTTACCACCAAAGTGACAAGTCGGAAAGCGGAAGTGAATCACCGTGGCAGTAACAAAAATATGGGCAGTTACCGACAGCGTCAGCCGAGTTTTAAGCTATGCGGCGAACCCTGACAAAACAATTTACAACGATATATGTAAGGCACTTCACTACGCAAGCGACGAGAGAAAAACCGTAGCCGGTGAAGAAAAAGCAATGTATGTTACAGGCGTAAACTGCTCTGCAAAAACCGCTTTTGTGGAAATGACTTCGGTGCAGGAACGCTTTGATAAGACTACGGGAAATGTTGCTTACCACGCCTACCAAAGCTTTAAGACGGGTGAGGTTACGCCGGAGCTTGCCCACAAACTCGGCGTTGAACTTGCAAAAAGAATGTGGGGCGATGAGTACCAAGTGCTTGTCGCAACCCACTTTAACACAGGTACTTATCACAACCATTTGGTCATCAATTCGGTGAATATGTGGAGCGGTAAAAAGTTTAATTGCAACGAGGGCGCTTATTGGAAACTACGCAATATTTCCGACGAACTGTGCCGAGAAAACGGTCTGACGGTTATTGAAAACCCGAAAGGAAAAACGCCACGCAAGCTGTACTTTGCCGAGAAAAACGGCGAGCCTACCCGATACAATTTAATGCGTGAGGCGATAGATAAAGCGCTTACAATGAGCACAAACCCAAAGACTTTTACTTATGTTATGAGACGACTGGGTTATGTAATCGACTTAAATCCGTATCATAAATACGCCACTATTCGCTCGGTAAATAGTAAGAAAGCGACACGCTTGTATCGCTTGGGCGAGAGCTATGACCGTGAGGCAATTTATGATCGAATGAGAGATACAAGCCAAAATCATTGGCAAGAAGCCTATCGCTTATATAACGAATTCACAGGCAAAAAGAGCTACGGCGTAACTGTTCAAAAGGCTTATACCGTGAAAAGTAATTTGAAAAGTACAAAGAAAATCACAGGGCTTAAAGCACTGTATTTCAAGTATTTATATCTGCTTGGCGTGTTTCCGAAAAGCAAAAAGCACAAGCCGCTGTCGCCGGAAATGCGTGAGGCTTGCCGTTTTCTTGATCGCTATACCCGGCAGGTACAACTGATTTGCGACAACCGATTGACCGATATTTCATCAACCGAGGCGTTTATAAATAAAGCAGAGTCGGAAATGAAGATAATATCGGATTATCGCAAAATGCTCTACCGAGATATTGCTTCTTGCCACAATCCCGACGAAAAAACAAAACTTGTATCCATGCGAAATGACTGCACAAAGGCTCTTGCTCAGCTTCGAAAGGATAAGAAAACGGCGGCAAGAATTATAGAGGATAACCCAAAAATCAAAGAGAATATTCGCATTGAGGAAAATATGAGAAACCAATACTACCCACTTAATAAACAACGAAAGAGAGGTTATGAACGATGACAAAAAGAAATACAGATTTTACTTTGCAGACACTTGACGATTTATTCACAACACAGGAACAGCGTGACGAGGCAGGACTTGAAAAGGTCAAAGACATTCCATTAAATGAATTGCACCCATTCAAGGATCACCCTTTTAAGATTCAAAACAACGACGAGATGAAACGCTTGATTGAGAGCATTAAAAAAGTCGGAGCAATTACTCCGGCTGTGGCAAGACCCATTAGCGGTGGATATGAGATTATCTCCGGACACAGGCGACTTGCGGCTTATCAAGAACTTGGGCTTGAAACTATGCCGGTGATTGTCCGTGATATGACTGACGATGAGGCGGTCATTGCAATGGTGGACGCCAATTTGCAACGAGAAACGGTTTTGCCAAGCGAAAAGTCATTTGCATTTAAGATGAAGTTAGATGCCATAAAACATCAGGGTAAAACTTCTGTGCAAGTTGCAGAGAAGTTATTAAGCGTAGAAAAAGTTGCGGAAGATGCAGGCGAAAGCAAAGACCAAGTGCGCAGATATATCCGATTAACCTACTTAATCCCCGAGCTGCTTGCAATGGTAGATGACGGAAAAATTGCATTTAACCCGGCGGTTGAAATTTCATATTTATCAAAGGACGAACAAAGAATTTTGCTTGACGCTATGGCCTTAAACGACCGCACGCCGTCACACGCTCAAAGTATTCGATTAAAGAAATTGTCCCAAGAGGGCAGTCTTGACAGTCAAATTATTTACGGCGTTATGTCGGAGGAAAAGCCTAACCAAAAAGAACAAATTAAATTTAAGCGTGATGAATTTAATAAATATTTTCCGACGAATTACACCGACGAGCAAATGCGAAAGGATATTATCAAAGGCTTGGAGCTTTTAAGAAAACAAAGAGAACGAAACCGTGACGCTCGCTGATTCGTACAGAAGTGTGCACAGCGTGACCCTCGCAGAATGGAAAGAACTATGCCGACAGGCTATAATAGACTTGTCGGTGTAGGTCAATCCTGTGTAAAAATGAAAGGAGTTAGAATTTATGGTATCAGGACACCTACAAATTAAAAAAGGATATTATTATGTAGTATTAAGCTACAACGACAACAACGGAAAGCGCCGTGTGAAATATTTTTCCACAGGCTTGCCCGAAAAGGGCAACAAGCGCAAAGCGGAAGCCGAGCTTTTAAGAATTCGAGGCGAGTTTGAACCTCCCAATGAAGTGGGCGAGCTTGCCGCTGATATGCTGTTTGCAGACTACTTATTGCAATGGCTGGACATTGTGAAAGTGCGTGTAAAGGCGACCACATTCAGTTCTTATGAGCAAATGGTGAAATCGGTGATTGAGCCGTATTTTCGCAAGAAAGCGGTGACTTTGCAGGGTTTGGAGGCAAGGCACATTCAACAATTCTATTCCGAAAAGTTGAAAACCGTCAAGGCAAATTCGGTTATACACTACCACGCTGTTATTCATCAGGCGCTGAAATATGCGCTAAAAACCGACCTCGTAACGCAGAATGTAGCTGAAAAGGTTGACCGACCGAAAAAGAACGACTATCAGCCGGTATTCCTTGATGCGGACGAATTGCAACACCTGTTTGAGGCAGTTAAAGGCACAAAGCTGGAACTTCCGGTTTTAGTGGCGGCTTTTTACGGACTACGCCGAGGTGAAGTTGTGGGGCTGAAATGGGACGCCATCGACTTTGAGCGAGGTACAATTACCATTAGGCATACGGTTACTTCCGTGCAAGTGGACGGCAAAACAAAAATGTACGCACAGGACTCTGCAAAAACAAAGTCCAGTATGCGTACACTTCCACTGGTAGGCAGTTTCGCCGAATATTTCAAAGAGGTAAAGGCAGCACAAGAAGTCAACAAAAAGGTTTGCGGTAACTGTTATAATTACGAATATGATGGTTATGTTTTTGTTGACGAGCTTGGCAACTTAATGAACCCAAACTATTTAACAAGCCAATTTCCACAATATATTCAAAAGCACGGCTGTAAGCGAATGCGTTTTCACGACCTGCGACACAGTTGTGCCAGCTTGTTACTTGCAAACGGCGTACCGCTGAAACAAATTCAAGAATGGCTGGGTCATAGTGACTTTTCCACTACCGCTAACATTTACGCTCACCTTGACTACTCGTCAAAACTGTCCTCGGCAAGTGCAATGGTAAACGGAATGGCGTTGCCCGAAACGGTGAATTTCGGCAGTAAATGGAGCGAAAATTTATTTGAAGACGGAAAGAATAGAGCTTGACGGTTCGAATACGCCTAAAAAGGCAAAAAAGGCACAGTTCTTTCCTAAAATCGGGTTGTTCTTGCGGCGATTTTGAAGCGGTTTTGCGAAAACGGACAAAAAAGAAAAGTCCAGAAAACCGCTTGTCTACTGGACTTTTTGGCGGAGAGTTAGGGATTCGAACCCTAGAGACCTTTCGGTCTACAGCATTTCGAGGGTCGTGAAACAGCCAAAACCGCCCTGTATTTCCGCATATCTTCTTATAGGTTATCTGCGAAAAGCCTTGTAAACAAAGGCTTTTCTTGTATCTTGTGATTATGGCGGTTTTTCTTTTTACAACCCTGTTTTTCACGTCCGGGCACCATTTGGGCACCACGGGCACCATTGAAGAAAAGGAGAATCCGATGAAAAACACTCTACTTGACAAAGGTATTATAACCCCGTCCGGCGAAATCAGTAAGGACAAAATCAACCTTGTCGCCGGAGCAATCACGCAGCCGTTCGCAGAAATGGTCTGGGTGACGACAGGCGGCGATATGGAAACTATCAACCGCCTTACTGATGTTCTCGTTTCCATGAACACCACCGCAGACCGGGGCAAGCTGTTCAAAATCATCAAAATGCTGTATGGGCTTATGGGCTTGCCTTTTTCCGAGGAAGCCGAGCCGATGGACGCCGCCCCCGACGTATTGGAATACTTCATCTTTTCCTTTACGGCAGATTTTGGCGAAATCATCAAAGACTATATCGCGGAAGCACAATAGAATACGCGCACACAGGCGGCATTTCTCAAACCCACACAGGGAGAACAGAAGCGCCGCTTTTTTCATGCCCCCATGTTACGCAGTAGAGCCGGAAAAAGCCTTGCAGCAAGCGGCTTTTGGGACGCGGCTTTGCCGGGGTAAGATGTTTATACCTTTTCCCTTAAAAACGCGCTTCTACTGCGTAACAAAACCACAGCAAAGGAGTGATGAACAATGGCAGTTTTCCGCGTGGAACGAAACCGCGGCTATACCGTAATGAGCAACCACCATCTACGCAACAGGGACTTGACATTGAAAGCAAAGGGGCTGCTTTCGCAAATGCTGTCCCTGCCGGACAACTGGGACTATACCCTTGCGGGGCTGTCCCGCATCAACAGGGAAAGCATCGACGCGATCCGTACCGCCGTATGGGAGCTTGAAAAAGCCGGATATATCACCCGGAGGCAGGGGCGCGACGAAAAGGGCAAGATGGCTGCAATCGAGTACACCATCTACGAGCAGCCGCAGTTGGAAAACCCGATATTGGAAAATCCAACAACGGATAACCCGATGTTGGAAAATCCGATGACGGATAATCCGACGTCGGATTTTCCAACGCAATTAAATAAAGATATATCAAGAACTGATTTATCAAAAAAAGAGAAATCAAATACGGATATATCAAATACCCATTCCATTCCTATCCTTTCCCCTTACCCCTCACCTTTCACAGAGGACGCGGCAGAGCCGGAACGGAAAGGAACGGAAGCGAAAACGCAGAGCGTAATAGAGATTTACCGGGACATCATCAAGGACAATATCGAGTATGACATTCTCATACAGGATCCACACATGGATAAAGACCGACTGGACGAAATAGTTGACCTCATACTGGAAACGGTATGCACAGCGAGAAAGACGCTCCGCATCGCCGGGGACGACTATCCGGCAGAGCTTGTCAAAAGCAAGTTTATGAAGCTGACGAGCAGCCATATTGAATTTATCCTTGACTGTATGCGGGAGAACACCACGAAGATCCGCAATATCAAGCAGTATCTACGGGCGGTGCTGTTCAACGCCCCGTCCACCATCGACAGCTACTATACCGCCCTTGTCGCCCACGACATGGCAAGCGGCGCATGGGCAAAGCCAAAAGGCGGCATACCCGATTACACCTGCAACGAGGGCGAAAGCCTGTAAAACCAAAGGAGGACAAGACTATGAAGCAGGGCGCATTGTTTTTTGACGAAACCGCCGACCGCTACGACATCCGCTTTGACCTTGCCGATTACTACGGCGGGCTGCATTGCGGCGAGTGCTTGGAGGTATTCACAAGCGGCAAGTGGAAGCCGACCCGCATGGAGTACGGCGACAACTGGTATCTTGCGGGTGTCCGCGCCGAGGACTTGAACGGCTTACTGGTGCGGATTTAAGCGGGGCGGCGCAGGCAGCGGACGCCCATTTTTTGCGCCCAAAAGCGGCGCAGCACATAACACCGCGAAAGGAGGACGGTAAATGCAAGATGAAATCAACGAAAAAGTCGTTGCCTTATCCATAAGGACGACCAAGCTCACCGCCGAAATGCTGCAAAAATCCATTCGCTTCATGCTTTCACAAATCAAAAAGCAGTTGGATAAGCCGGTGCAGCACCACGGCAAGCAGACCCTAAAACAGCTTATGAAGCAGAACGCAGGCGTAAGCAGCATCGAAATCACTGACAGCAATATCAAAGCCTTTGAGAGTACGGCAAAGAAATACGGCGTTGACTTTGCGCTGAAAAAGGACGTGACGGAAAGCCCGCCCCGCTACCTTGTGTTTTTCAAGGGGCGGGACGCTGATGTTTTGACCGCAGCCTTTCAGGAGTTTTCCGCAAAGAAGCTGACACAGGAACAAAAGCCCTCGATCCGCAAGGCGTTAGCCGCCTTTAAGGACAAGGCGAAGCAGCTTAACGCCGACCGCCAAAAGGTGAAAAATCAGACAAGAGGGGGCATTGAGCGATGAAAAGCATAAATCTGAAAAAGCTGATACTTCCCAATCTGCCTTATCTGCTCTTTGTGTATCTCTTTGATAAAGTGGGACAGGCGGCGCGGCTTGCGCCGGGGGCTGACCTCTCCGGCAAGCTGCTTTCCATTGGTGACGGCTTTGCCGCCGCCTTTTCCTCATTCGCGCCGAGCCTGCACCCCGCAGATTTACTTGTGGGCGTTTTGGGCGCAGCGCTGATCCGGCTTGTTGTCTACGTCAAAGGCAAAAATGCGAAGAAATATCGCCGTGGCGTGGAGTACGGCAGCGCGAGATGGGGCAGCGCCGACGATATACGCCCGTACATCGACCCGGTGTTTGAAAACAATGTGCTGCTCACACAGACGGAACGGCTGATGATGAACAGCCGCCCGAAGCAGCCGAAGTATGCACGGAACAAAAACGTGCTGGTGGTGGGCGGCAGCGGAAGCGGCAAAACCCGCTTTTTCGTCAAACCCAACCTGATGCAAATGCACAGCAGCTATCTCGTGTCTGACCCGAAAGGTACTCTCCTGCTTGAGTGCGGCAAGCTCTTGGAGCGCGGCAGTCCGAAGCTGGGCGAGGACGGAAAGCCCATTAGAAAAAACGGAAAGCTCGTCTATGAGCCGTACCGTATTAAGGTGCTGAATACCATTAACTTCAAAAAGAGCATGAAATACAACCCTTTCGCCTATCTCCGCGACGAAAAGGATATTTTGAAGCTGGTAAACACGCTGATTGCCAACACCAAGGGCAGCGGAGAAAAGTCCGGCGAGGATTTTTGGGTGAAAGCCGAGCGGCTGCTGTACTGTGCGTTAATCGGCTACATTCACTACGAAGCGCCGGACGCGGAGCGAAACTTTACGACGCTGCTTGAAATGATCAACGCAAGCGAAGCCCGCGAGGACGACAGCGAGTTTCAAAGCCCCGTTGACCTCATGTTTGAACGCTTGGAGGAAAAAGACCCGGAGCATTTTGCGGTCAAGCAGTACAAAAAGTTTCTGCTGTCTGCGGGCAAGACCCGTTCCTCAATCCTCATTTCCTGCGGTGCGAGGCTTGCGCCCTTTGACATTCGGGAGCTGCGGGAGCTGATGGAAAGCGACGAATTGGAGCTTGACACGCTGGGCGACAGAAAGACCGCGCTGTTCATCATCACCAGCGACACCGACCCCACCTTTGACTTTGTAACAGCGATGATCGTATCGCAGCTTTTCAATCTGCTCTGCACCAAAGCCGACGACGAATACGGCGGGCGGCTGCCCGTTCATGTGCGCTGTCTGCTGGACGAGGTAGCCAACATCACGATCCCCAATCTGGAACGGCTGATCAGCGTCCTGCGAAGCCGGGAAATCTCCGCTTGCCTTGTGGTGCAGGCGCAGAGCCAGCTAAAAGCCATCTACAAGGAACACGCCGACACCATCATCGGGAATTGCGACACAACCCTTTTCCTCGGCGGCAAGGAGAAAACGACGCTGAAAGAAATCTCCGAGGTTTTGGGGAAAGAAACGATTGACAGCTTCAACACTTCCGAAAATCGGGGGCGGGACGTTTCTCATGGGCTGAACTATCAAAAGCTCGGAAAGGAGCTTATGAGCCAGGACGAAATTGCCGTGATGGACGGCGGGAAATGTATCTTGCAGCTACGGGGCGTTCGCCCGTTCTTCTCCGACAAATACGACATCACGAGGCACCCGAAATACAAATACCTTTCGGACTATGACAAGAAGAACACCTTTGACATCGAGAAGTTTTTGAAGCGGCAGCGACGCCCGGTAATCATCAAGCCGGATACCGTCTTTGACTATTACGAAATTGACGCAGCGGATTTACAGGAGGTTACGGAATGAACAGACGCATCAGAAAGAAACGGGAAAAACAGCAGCTTGCGCGGGCGATCCGGGAGCTTGTCGCCCTTGCGGAGAAGCGGCAGCAAAAGCGGCAGGAAGCCATCGACCGCTTTCTGACCGCATACAGCACCTACCTTGCCAAGCAGGGCGGCGCGGAAAGGAGGACGCCGTGACGAACGCCTGCAAAACGCCGGAAGCAGTCATGCAGACACTTATCACCGCTCTTGCCGCAGGGCTTGCGGTATGGGGTACCGTGCAGCTTTTGGAGAGCTTTCAAAGCGGCGGCGAACGCCAGCGGGCGCAAGCTCTCGATCTCATTAAAGCGGGCGGCGAAATTGTCCGCACCGCCACTTGGGAGGTGATACCGCCATCAAGACCGTAAGCATCGGCTACATGGTACGCGCTCCCACCTCTGCACTTCCTATTCCCTTGCGGGCATTGCCCGCGCAGCCGCCTTTTTTGACGAGGGCGGCTTTTTTCATGCACAAAAATACAAACACAAAAATTCAAGAGCCGCAAAGCGGCAGAAAGTGAGGTCAATCTATGACATTTTTCAATTCGGCAGTAGACGTATTGCAGACCCTTGTGATTGCACTGGGCGCAGGTCTTGGCATCTGGGGAGTTATCAACCTCTTGGAGGGCTATGGCAATGACAATCCGGGGGCAAAATCGCAGGGCATGAAGCAGTTCATGGCTAATTAAAGGGAACAAAAAGAAAGGAAAAGCACAATCCAGACGGTATCAGCGGCAGTCCACAAGAATAAATTGTGATTTCACAAGATTGGTGCTATAATAAGAGAAAAGTTCCT